>Ga0157369_10000417_pt1 | contig 56214 bp, 52 predicted proteins | sample C25metaG_FD_113461 | JGI IMG/M metagenome (GOLD analysis project Ga0157369, IMG submission 113461) | Corn rhizosphere microbial communities from Kellogg Biological Station, Michigan, USA - C2-5 metaG | ecosystem: Host-associated > Plants > Roots > Rhizosphere > Soil | place: USA: Michigan... | reverse complement strand
GCCGTGTGGCGCGATTTCGACACCTTGCTGGCGGGGCTCGGTCTGGGTCTTGAACTGGCGCTGGTGTCGATCGCCATCGGCTGCGTGATCGGCCTGCTGATGGCGTTTGCCTTGCTTTCAAAGCATCGCGCCTTGCGGGTGCTGGCTTCGGTATACGTCACGGTGGTGCGTAACACGCCGATTCTGGTGTTGATTCTGTTGATCTACTTTGCCTTGCCGAGTCTTGGCATTCGGCTGGACAAGATTCCGTCGTTCATCATCACCCTGTCGCTGTATGCCGGGGCATACCTGACTGAAGTGTTCCGTGGTGGTTTGCTGAGTATCCCTAAAGGTCAGCGCGAAGCTGGGCTGGCCATCGGTCTCGGCGAATGGCAGGTCAAGGCTTACGTCACCGTGCCGGTGATGTTGCGCAATGTCCTGCCGGCGCTGTCGAACAACTTCATTTCGCTGTTCAAGGACACCTCGCTGGCAGCCGCAATTGCAGTCCCGGAGCTGACCTATTACGCGCGCAAGATCAATGTCGAGAGCTACCGGGTGATTGAAACCTGGCTGGTGACCACGGCGTTGTATGTCGCGGCCTGTTACCTCATTGCCATGCTGCTGCGATACCTCGAGCAGCGTCTGGCGATCCGCCGATAGGAGGCTGCGATGTACGAATCTCCGAGTTGGTTACATGAGTTGTGGGTGGCACGCGAGCCGCTCTGGCAGGGCTTTTTGACCAGTGTGCAAGTGTCGGCGCTGGCGATCCTGCTCGGCACTGTGCTCGGTGTGGTCGCCGGTCTGGTGCTCACTTATGGCAAGTTCTGGATGCGCGCACCGTTTCGGTTTTACGTTGATCTGATTCGCGGCACGCCGGTGTTTGTGCTGGTGCTGGCCTGTTTCTATATGGCGCCGGCACTGGGCTGGCAAATCAGCGCGTTTCAGGCGGGGGCTTTGGGGCTGACGCTGTTCTGCGGCTCCCACGTTGCCGAGATTGTTCGCGGTGCGCTGCAAGCGTTGCCGCGCGGGCAGATGGAAGCGAGCCAGGCCATCGGCCTGACGTTCTATCAATCCCTTGGCTACGTATTGTTGCCACAGGCGCTGCGGCAGATCCTGCCGACCTGGGTCAACTCGTCCACGGAAATCGTCAAGGCCTCGACCTTGCTCTCGGTGATCGGCGTCGCCGAATTGCTGCTCAGCACGCAACAGATCATCGCCCGGAACTTCATGACTCTGGAGTTCTACCTGTTCGCCGGTTTTCTGTTCTTCGTCATCAACTACGGCATCGAATTACTCGGCCGGCACATTGAAAAACGGGTGGCCTTGCCATGACTCAAGCTCAAGTTTCCCCACAGCCTCACGCGTTGTTGGACATCCGTGGCCTGCACAAACAGTACGGCGCGGTCGAAGTGCTCAAGGGGGTCGACCTGAGCATGCAGCGCGGCAACGTGGTGACGCTGATCGGTTCCAGCGGTTCGGGTAAAACCACATTGCTGCGTTGCGTGAACATGCTCGAAGAATTTCAGGGCGGGCAGATTCTGCTCGACGGTGAAACCATCGGTTACGACGAGGTCAACGGCAAGCGTGTGCGGCATGCGGAAAAAGTCATCGCCCGCCATCGCGCGATGACCGGCATGGCGTTCCAGCAGTTCAACCTGTTCCCGCATTTGACCGCGTTGCAGAACGTTACCCTGGGTCTGCTCAAGGTGAAGAAGATGCACAAGGACGAAGCCGTCGCGCTTGCCGAGAAATGGCTGGAGCGCGTCGGTTTGCTGGAGCGGCGCAATCACTTTCCCGGTCAGTTGTCCGGCGGTCAGCAACAGCGCGTGGCGATTGCCCGGGCGATTGCGATGAACCCGAGTCTGATGCTGTTCGACGAAGTTACCTCGGCGCTTGACCCGGAACTGGTCGGCGAAGTGCTCAACGTGATCAAGGGCCTGGCCGAGGACGGCATGACCATGTTGCTGGTGACCCACGAGATGCGTTTTGCCTTCGAGGTCTCGGACAAAATCGTTTTCATGAATCAGGGGCGGATCGAAGAGCAGGGGCCTCCCAAGGAGCTGTTCGAGCGCCCGCAATCGCCGCGTCTGGCTGAGTTTCTCAAGAGCACGCGGTTTTAACTTTCGTTTTGAATCAGGAGAAGTACCCATGAGCATTACCCGTTACGGCACCGGCAGCACCGCCGCGGGCGGCCAGCCCCGTCCCTTCGCTCGCGCGGTAGAAGCGGATGGCTGGCTGCATGTGTCCGGCCAGGTGCCGGCGGTGGATGGCGAGATTATTGTCGGCGGCATCGTCGAACAGACCCACCAGACCATGAAGAACCTGATCGCGATTCTCGAAGAGGCCGGTTATGGCCTGGAAGATGTCGTGCGTGCCGGCGTGTGGCTGGATGATCCACGGGATTTCAGCAGTTTCAACAAGGTGTTTGGCGAGTACTTCAAACCGCAACATGCCCCGGCGCGGGCCTGTGTGCAGGCGAGCATGATGGTCGACTGCAAGGTCGAGATTGATTGCATTGCGTACAAGAAAAAGGCTTGAACTACACATGATCGTTCCCACGCTCTGCGTGGGAATGCCTCACGGAACGCTCCGCGTTCCAAGGGACGCAGAGCGTCCCGGGCTGCGTTCCCACGCGGAGCATGGGAACGATCATTAGCGTTAAACTCCCGGCGACTTTGAATGGGAACCACTGAAATGACCGAAGACACCATCAAGCGCCGGGCCCGCGGTCTGGACCGGGCGTTCGATATCCTCGACTTCCTCAAGGAAATCGGCCAGCCGTTGCGCCCGAACGACATCGCCAACGGCATCGGCAGCCCGAAATCCACGGTCTACGAGTTGGTCGCTGCGCTGCTCGAACGTCGGATTCTGGAGCCAGTGGGCAAGGACGGTCACGTCTATCTCGGCCGGCAGTTGTACTTCCTCGGTCAGGCGCATTTGCGCCACTTCGACCTCAGCCGCGAGGCCGATCACGCCTTGCAGGAGATCGTCAGCCAGACCCGTGAAACCGCGCAGATGTGCCTGCTCAACGGGCGCAAATACACGGTGGCGTTGATGAAGGAGGGCGAGCGGCATTTCCGCATTTCTTCCGACATCGGCGAAAACGCGCCAATCCCGTGGACCGCTTCCGGACGTCTGCTGCTCGCGCACTTGAGCGATCAACAGATCATCGATTTGATCGACGAGGACGACTTCATCCTGCCCGATGGCGAACGCCTGCCGCTGGAACGTTTTCTGGCGGAGATCCGTCAGGCCGGCATCGACGGATTTTTCTCCTTCGACAGCGTCGCCGACACCTTCACCCACTGCTTCGCCGCACCGGTCAAAGACCCGCAAGGCGTGGCCATTTGCACCTTGTGCATCGTCGCCCCTCGGGCCGACGCGAAAAACAATTACAACGACTATCGCCGGGTGCTGATCGAAAGCGCCAACAGCCTCGCCCGGCGAATCAACGAATAACCGCGGCTGCCTGCGGCCGCGAAAGTGAGGAGTTCGACCATGACCACTGCCATCAATACTGCCGGGGAAAAGGGCGACGCCGCCATCGGTGCGCACCTGACGCGTGACGTCAGCCTGCCGGCGCTGGTGCTGCATCGTGAAGCGCTGGAGCACAACATCCGCTGGATGCAGAAGTTTGTCAGCGACAGCGGTGCCGAACTGGCGCCCCACGGCAAAACCAGCATGACCCCGGCGCTGTTCAAACGTCAGCTCGACGCCGGTGCCTGGGGCATCACCCTCGCCAGCGCGACCCAGACCCGCGCCGCTTATGCCCATGGCGTGCGTCGGGTGCTGATGGCCAACCAATTGGTCGGCACGCCGAACATGGCATTGATCGCCGATCTGCTCGCCGATCCATCGTTCGACTTCTATTGCATGGTCGATCACCCGGACAACGTCGCCGATCTCGGCGTCTACTTCGCCTCGCGCGGGGTGAAGTTGAACGTGATGATCGAGTACGGCGTGGTCGGCGGACGCTGCGGTTGCCGCAGCGAGCAGGAAGTCATCGAACTGGCCAAGGCGATCAACGCGCAACCGGCGCTGGCCCTGACCGGCATCGAAGGTTACGAAGGCGTGATTCATGGCGATCACGCGGTCAGCGGCATCCGTGAATTCGCCGCATCACTGGTGCGTCTGGCGGTGCAGTTGCAGGACAGCGGCGCTTTCGCCATCGCCAAGCCAATCATCACCGCCTCGGGTTCAGCGTGGTACGACCTGATTGCTGAATCGTTCGAAGCTCAGAATGCGGCTGGACGTTTTCTCAGCGTGTTGCGTCCGGGCAGTTACGTGGCGCATGACCATGGTATCTACAAGGAAGCGCAATGCTGCGTGCTCGACCGCCGCAGTGATCTACACGAAGGTTTGCGTCCGGCGCTGGAAGTCTGGGCGCATGTGCAGTCGCTGCCCGAGCCGGGCTTCGCGGTGATCGCCTTGGGCAAACGCGACGTGGCGTACGATGCCGGTTTGCCGGTGCCGTTGCTGCGTTACAAGGCGGGCGTGGTGCCGGCGCTGGGCGATGACGTCGGTGCGTGCAAGGTCACGGCGGTGATGGATCAACACGCGTTCATGACTGTGGCGCCGGGCGTTGAGTTGCGCGTGGGTGACATCATTTCCTTTGGTACGTCGCACCCGTGCCTGACGTTCGACAAGTGGCGTGTGGGGTTGCTGGTGGATGAGCAGTTGTCGGTGATCGAGAGCATGGAGACCTGTTTCTAAAGCTTGAGACCGAGTCGCGGCCATTCGCGAGCAGGCTCGCTCCCACAGGTTTCAGTGTTGATTACAAGATCTGTGTACGACATCAATCCTTGTGGGAGCGAGCCTGCTCGCGAAAGCGCCAGTCCAGACACCATCGATCAACCAGAGACAGCACAAGATGAACACCCTAAGCCCCCTGGGCCCGAACACCCCGCGCATCGCCCTGATCGGTGAATGCATGATCGAACTGCAGCAACGCGCCGACGGCAGCCTGCAGCAAAGCTTCGGCGGCGATACCCTGAACACCGCGGTGTATCTGTCCCGCGCCATGGGCGAGAAGGCCCAGGTCGACTACGTCACCGCACTGGGCGATGACAGTTTCAGCGACGCCATGTGCCGGATCTGGTCCGACGAGGGCATCGGCCTCGATCTGGTACAACGTCTACCTGGTCGCCTACCGGGCCTGTATTGCATTCAGACCGACGCCAACGGCGAGCGGCGTTTCCTCTATTGGCGCAACGAAGCGGCGGTTCGCGACTGTTTCACCACGCCCGCCGCAGCGCCGATTCTGTCCGCGTTGGCGGATTACGATGTGCTGTATTTCAGCGGCATTACTCTGGCAGTGCTCGGTGCGCTGGGCCGGGAAAAACTGATCCAGACGCTGATTGAAGCGCGCCAGCGTGATGCGCGCATTGTCTTCGACAACAACTACCGGCCACGTTTGTGGGCCTCGGTGGAAGATGCGCGGGACGCCTATCGCAGCGTGTTGCCCTACGTCGATCTGGCGTTGTTGACGGTGGATGACGAACAGGCGCTGTTCGGTTTCGCCGATTGCGCGGCGGTGTTTGCCGCTTATGCGCAGTTCGGCACGCCGGAAGTGGTACTCAAGCGTGGCGCTGAAGCCTGTTTGATTTGTTGTGATGGCGAAGCGTTTGAAGTGCCGGCGCAGAAGGTCGAGAAGGTGGTGGACACCACGGCGGCGGGGGATTCGTTCAGTGCGGCGTATCTGGCCAGTCGATTGCTCGGCGGGAGTCCGGAAGAGGCTGCCGAGGCCGGGCACTTGCTGGCCAGCCGAGTGATTCAGGTGCCCGGGGCATTGATTCCCAGACCCTGAAATGCAATCCCTGTAGGAGCTGCCGAAGGCTGCGATCTTTTGATCTTGATGTTACAAAACAAGATCAAAAGATCGCAGCCTCGTTTCACTCGACAGCTCCTACAGGAAAGCGGTGTTTAATCGCGGTAAAACACCTGCACCAGGTGATAGCCGAACTTGCTCTTGATCGGCCCATGCACGGTGCGCAGCGGCTTTTTGAAAATCACCGCGTCAATCGCGCCAACCATCTGCCCCGGCCGCACTTCACCCAGATCACCACCGCGTTTGCCGGACGGGCAGGTTGAGAACTTCTTGGCCAGCACATCGAAGGCTTCACCCTTGGCGATGCGTTGTTTGAGCTGTTCGGCCTCTTCGGCGGTTTTCACCAGAATGTGGCGGGCTTGGGCTTTCATCGTGCGGTACCTGATAACGGGGTGACGGCGGGGCGCGGATTATGCCTCAAGTCACGGGGTTTGGCTGAGCATCGTGCGGATCTTGCTGGCCAGCAGCTCAATGGCAAACGGTTTGGCGACCATGTCCATGCCATCCTCGAGAAAACCCTGACGCTCGGCGGCTTTCTGCGCATAACCGGTCATGAACAGCACTTTGAGACCCGGCCGATGCTGACGGGCGATTTCCGCCAGTTGCCGGCCGTTCATGCCCGGCAGGCCGACGTCGGTGACCAGCAGATCCACGCGTAGACCGGACTCCAGCAGCGGCAGGGCGGTCTTGGCATCTTCGGCTTCGTGGGCCTGATAACCCAACTCCCTGAGCAGATCGAGCACCAGCATGCGCACCGCCGGGTCGTCCTCGACCACCATCACGGTTTCACCGGTCGCCGTCGCCGACGGTTGCTCAACGGCCACGATGGCCGGCCGTTCCGGTTCGACGCCGAACAAACGCGGCAAGTACAGGCGCACACACGTGCCCTGGCCCGGCAGGCTGTCGAGGCTGACGTGGCCACCCGACTGCTGGGCAAAACCATAAATCATCGACAGCCCCAACCCTGTGCCCTGGCCGATCGGTTTGGTGGTGAAGAACGGATCGAAGGCCTTGGAGCGCACCGAGGGCGTCATGCCAGTGCCGTTGTCGCTGACCGCCAGCATCAGGTAATCGCCGGCCTTGACCGGTTCGAGCGTGGTGATGTCGCTGCCGTCGAGATAGACGTTGGCCGTTTCGATCAGCAGCTCGCCACCCTCGGGCATCGCGTCGCGGGCATTGATAACCAGATTGAGCAGGGCATTTTCCAGTTGGCTGACGTCGGTGCTGACCGGCCACACGTTCTCGGCCAGACGCAGGGTCAGTTCGATCGGATCGCCCTTGGTGCGACGGATCAGATCCTCTAGCGAATGCACCAGTTCATTGACGTAGAGGGTTTTGCGATCCAGCGACTGGCGCCGCGAAAACGCCAGCAAACGATGGGTTAGCGCCGCCGCACGATTGGCCGACGACACGGCCGCTTCGGTAAATCGACCGATCTCGTCGGCCCGGCCATTGGCGATGTAGCGCTGCATCAAATCGAGACTGCCGATGATCCCGGTGAGCATGTTGTTGAAGTCGTGGGCGATACCGCCAGTGAGCTGTCCGACAGCTTCCATTTTTTGCGCGTGGCGCAAGGCATCTTCGGCACGCTCGCGTTCGAACATCTCGTTCTGCAAACGCTGATTGGCCTGCGCCAGTTGTTCGGTGCGAGCGCTGACCCGTTCTTCCAGGGTTTCGTTGAGATTGCGCAAGGCTTCTTCGGTTTTCTTGCGCTCGGTCTCGTCAATTACAAAGATATAGAAGCCACTGATCGCGCCGTCGGCAGCATAACGCGGCAAGTAATTCATCAGCGCGTGACGATTGCTGCCATCGCGGTGTGGGGTGTACAGGCTGAATGAACAAGGTCTGCCGGCCAACGCCTCGGCAATGTAGGGCAGGCGCAGGAAATAGGCTTCTTCACCGATGACTTCGCGAATCGTACGCCCATAGAGTTCCTGTGGCGTGAGGCCGTACCAGTCGAGGTAGGCCGCGTTGTTCAGGCGAAAGCGCTCTTCACGGTCGACGTAACTGATCAGGATCGGCATGGCGTTGATGATCAGCTGCAGTTCAGTCTGGCTCTGGCGCAAAGCCTGTTCGGTGTGTTTGCGCTCGGTCAGGTCCAGTGCCGCGCCGAGGAAGCGCACGGGCCGGCCATGGTGATCCTTGTAGCAGCGCCCGCGAGCGAACACCCAGCGCACCTCGCCGTCGGCCTGCATCAAGCGATATTCCTCAGCGTATTCGGTACCGTAGGTGATGCAGTGTTTGATGCTGCGCGCGACCATCGCGCGGTCTTCCGGGTGCACGCCTTGCAAGTAATCACTGATCGGCAACTGGCTGGCAAGACTGGGATCGATGCCATGCAACTGGGCGAAATGCGCATCGGCGATGAAACGGTCTTCGCCAATATCCCAATCCCAGGTGCCGACGGCATCGGTCGCGGCCAGGGCCAGTTGCAGGCGCTCTTCGGTTTCGCGTTGGGCCTTGAGGCTCTCCTCGGAGCGTCGCTGCAGTTCCAGAGCGATGCGGCGGCGTTCGTTGGTTTCAATGGCGGTGACCAGAATCCCGGCGACTTGCGCGGTTTCATCGCGGATCGGGCTATAGGTCAGATCCAGCCAGAAGTCGGACTCTTTGCCGTCTCGTTGCAGGGTGAAGCGTCTTTCGCTGTAGGTGCGTACCTGGCCTTGTAGGACGGCACTGTAAATCGGGTCGGTAAAGTCGCGAAGTTCCGGCCAGATCTGGTGCGCAGGCTGTCCGAAAGCGTGCGGATGTTTGTGGCCGGCAAGCAGGGCGAAACCATTGTTGTAGATCTGCGTGAGTTGCGGGCCCAACAACAACAGCATCGGCATTGGCGAGTGAATCACGATGTCCACCGCGGTACGCAGGCTCTGCGGCCATTCGCCGGCAGCGCCCAAGGGGCTGCGGCTCCAATCGGTACGGGCGATCAGAGCCTGCGCGTCGTCGGTGTTCGGTACAGCATTCATTACATCAGTCCTGAGCGTGGTTCGTTGAGGCGACGTCTATCATTGTTGCAGTTGATCTGCGCCAGGCGCAGGCCATTGTCTGTTCATTGAATGCTTCGCGGGTGCTTTTTGCCATGGAAATCGATGCACTGTTGTCAATTTTGTCCAATAAAAACGGTTCGGACCTGTTTCTCGCCACGGGAGCCCCGCCCAGTGCGCGCGTCGACGGCGTGCTCACAGCGTTGAGCGAACGCCCGTTCAAAAACGGTGAAACCGCGGCCATCGCTGCCTCCTTGATGGACGCCGAGCAACGGCGGGAGTTCGACCGGGATCTGGAAATGAACCTGGCGATTTCGCGAGCGGGCATCGGGCGTTTTCGGGTGAATATCTTTAAGCAACGCAACGATGTATCGATCGTCATTCGCAACGTCAAGCTCGACATCCCGCGTTTCGCCGATCTGAAACTGCCGGCAGTGCTGCTCGAAACGGTCATGCTCAAGCAAGGGCTGATCCTGTTTGTGGGGGCCACCGATTCCGGCAAATCGACGTCTCTGGCCGCACTGATCGACCACCGCAATCGCCATAGCACCGGGCATATCATCACCATCGAGGACCCGATCGAGTACATCCACCGACATCAGCGCTCGATCATCAATCAACGTGAAGTCGGGGTCGATACACGCAGCTTCCACGCAGCGTTGAAGAACACTCTGCGTCAGGCACCGGATGTCGTGCTGATCGGTGAAATCCGCGACCGCGAAACCATGGAACATGCCTTGGCGTTTGCCGATACCGGGCATCTGGTGCTCTCGACATTGCACGCTATCAACGCCAATCAGGCCCTCGACCGGATTATCAATATGTTCCCGGAAGAGCGACGACCTCAGTTGTTGCAGACGCTGGGCAATAACCTGAAAGCATTCATCTCGCAGCGGTTAGTGCGCACTGTCGATGGGCAACGACGGGCTGCTGTTGAGGTGCTGTTGGGCACGCCAACCATCGCTGATCTGGTCCGACGCGGTCAGTTCGAGGAACTGAAACCGATCATGGAGAAGTCTACCGAATCGGGTATGCAGACATTTGATGCAGCGCTGTTTGCGTTGGTCGCCGAAGGTGTAGTCAGTGCTCAGGAGGCTTTGAAAAATGCAGATTCGATCAATAATCTTAAATTACGAATGAAGCTGGCTGGAGATGGAAGTAGTAATAATGGTTCGCCGTTAGGGGAGTGGGGACTAATGGACTAATGTTTAATTGGTTGATTTGAATATCCGTCAGGAAATAGCGTCTTATATTTTTGAAGTGGAAGAGGTGTGTCAAAAACAGTAGAACTTCATCCGGCTGAAGTTGTCGGCTGGTTAACTTGATGAGGTTCTAAATATGAATGATAAAGCCAGAGGTAAAATATTCTGGTCTTCGGCTGTCGCTCTTTCCGAGTGGAAATTCAGGGCTGAAGCAGATGCAGTAGAGCGCCAATTGGTCTTGGCTCAACTGGAACAAGCGTTAAGCCAATACACGGATGATCAAAAGATCAATTGGTATACACACGAAGTGGAGTTGCAGGCGGGATCTTCGTTGTATGAAATTTATAATCCCGGCAGGCTTATGCTCAGCGAACTGCTTAAGACCGGTCCGGTAATCGGTGCGCTTGCCCGGGAAGATGCACGCGATCATAACGGACTTTTACGAGTCACCCCTGACGGCAAGATGGAAGTCCGAGCAGGCAGGGGCTGGGTGGATCTGGTGGCAGCGCGGCACTTTGAATACAGTGTTCCGACACAATCTGTATTGACGTTGATTTCGGATATAGCCGGGGTCGTCGGCGGCTACGTATGGCCTGATAACGATATGACGCTCGATCAATGGTTCCGATTCCATGACATAAGCTTGCCGGAGAACAATGTGAAGGTCAGAGAGCTGATCGCCTTGTTCAAGTTTGATCCGCAAGTGAAGGAACCTGGGAACTATTGGGAACACTTTCAAACAGAGGACCAGACATCGGTTGTACTGTCCGCGGAGCAGTTTTTCGCCATTCGTAATTCGACTACCAAGTTGATGCGGGGGAAAAAACTCCTGACGGCCCTCTACAATGTTACCGGCCGCGCCGTTGTCACGCATGAAAGTGCGGCTCAATTGATCGTTGAATTCGTCAATCATCCAGTTGCCCGGACTCTCGCCAAAGACTATCTGAAAGAGCTGGATTGGTTTGGTGTAAACAAGGGGCAGGAAGTCTCTGATGACATCCTCGGCCAATTGCTGATGACGGCAATATTGCTTGATCTGGATCCGTCAGTTGGTCATGCCATACAGCGCAATCACGTCGCCGGATTTGATCTGTATGCACCGAAGAATGTTGACCGTCACCCGTCGGTCATACGAGAGGAGCTGACCACTGTTCTGCGAACCGGAAAATGGGTTGATAGTGGTTTGGAACCGCTGGTAGCTCACCTGCTGTTGGCACGTAACGCCCCAGAGTTTCTGGTCAGGGAGATTCCATCGTGGATCACCCTCGGCTCGATTGGCTGGGTCAATTTTTGTCGTGCCGTCATGCTCGTCGAGACTGTAAAAACCGGTGCGACGCGCGTCATGACTTATGCCCAGATAATGGCTTATGGCGAACTGCAACCGGTCAGTGAGTCGCAGAAACACAAGCGTGATCTGGCCATGATCGACCCCATCGTCGATTGGGCTCTGATCAACCAGATTGTGACAACGGCGGAACTCGAGCAAGCTGAAGAAACCAGCACCCGACGTGCAATTGACGTATTCGAGCAACACTCGGAAAAGTTCGCTCAAATCGCCAAGGCATTTTCGACACCGTTACCCGACAGAGCGAAGATTGCCCGCGCGGCTTTGAAAATTGCCGCACCGGGTTGTGACACCCTGGACGAAAAAGCACTGTCCGAACTAGGCGGGCAGCAGGTCATGTCCATGGTCGACCTGCATCAATCGGGCGACTTGGTCACTGGTCAGTGGGACAGGCGTACGGTGCGTCTGGTTACTAACGGTATCCCCAAGCCGGCCATCAACTACAACCCGTCCGGTGTCAGCCTCTACAAACGTTATCCGGATTTATTGAAACTTGCATCCTGTGACGAGGAGATGGATCGGCAGTTGGCCGTGCATTTCAATGATTTGAACAGCGCAATGTTGTCCACCGTGAAACTGGCATTGGCGCAGATGCCAGAGGCGGATCTGCGCGTCTTCATCAATGCCGATATTCACTTCCTTACGGTGCGCGAGTCCGCTGTTTATTCTCAATCACGTCGGCTGAGTGGCCCGCTGAAAATTGATCTCGACCAAGAAACACGACAAAGCAGAGATGCCGCCACAGGACGTTTTGGCATTGTGATGTATGCGTCTAACGAGAATGCCGACATCTGCTATGAACTGTTTACGTCGCGCGCAGAAACTCGAAAAAATGACGCCTTGGCTGCGTTCATCAAACGAGAGCGGAAACTGCAACAACGTTCGAGAATGAGTGCGAGCGGGGATGTAACGTTTCCACTGAGTATTACCGCAACGCAAAGCCTCCCGCTCGACGTAAAGCGCTATACCCATGCCACTGCAGAAGACCCTTCGATTACCAGCAGCATGGCCATCATCGATAATTTTGGCATGCTGAAAGGATCGCAAACACCATCGACGCCAGAATCCGGGTTCTATCGGAAATTCAACGATCCGAATATCGAACGTATCGCCGAGTTTCTCGTCAAGCATCGACCCTACCTGAATAAAAATGAACTGAGAGAAATAGTCCGCATACCGACCCCGCTCGAGCTCTCCAGAGAAGAGGGTGATCGACTGCTGACATATTTCATCGACTTGTTGGTGCCTTTCAAAAAATGCATCGAGGATATTGCCTCGGGTGAACATGACAAGGTGGTGGATGGGATCTATGGATGTCTGATGGATGGTATCGGTCTGGTCGGAACGGTGGCCGGAGCCAGCTCCAAAGTGTTGAGCATTTCGTCCAAGGCTATTTCAACCACATCCAAAGCTGCGCGGTTTACCCGGTTGGCATTCACCTCTGCCATTGGCCTTTTTAATCCACTGGATGGCGTGCCGTCTGGCATACAGGCGGGCGGCAAACTGGTGCACAAGGGCTTGTTACGGTTTAACAAAAACAGCCATGAGCTCGTCGCTATAGCGAACAGCCAGTTGCACAAACTCAGTGGACGCCGACAATCCTATGATCTGATCAGTGCTTCCGAGAGTGCACATCTGGGAGTGGGGCACTGGCAACCACGTGGCACCACCGGTAACATCGTTACTGTTCTGGCCGCACGCAATGGCAACAAATGGTATGCCTTGAACCGTCGTGGCAATCTGTGGGGGAAACCACTGACAGGCTTCGCCTATCAAGCGCCACTACAGTTGCCGTACGCACCCAAGACACTGCCTGCCAGTTACACGCGCAACTTCATCGAAAAAAGCCTGCCCCATGCTCGGGTGAAGATCGACAACGCCATCGAAGTCATCAGCCGACATGAATTCAAGCGAGATGGCGATCTGCTGATGAAGGCACTGTTTGGTAACACTTCGCAGACAGCTACTGATCGGCTGGTTAATTATTTGCGGTTGATTCGCTTTGACTTTGCTGGTTTCTCGATGAGCAATACGCTCCTCAATGCATTCAAGCATAACGAGACGATTGCCTCTTTTGACGTGAACAACTACAAGCGTTGGAAAAGCGCGAGCTCCAGCGATGCGGCTGATATTACGTTTGTCGAGATTTACACTCACAACCTGAATAAACATTTCGTCAATCTGGGCTTCAACCATGATGTGGTGGCGGACGACCTGATTCATGAATTGTTCCACGGTAGTGCGCAGACCGCGGATGTTGGCTACGCCACCGACACCGAGCATCAAAGCAACACTGGGCAGCGGCTGGACGTGGCGCAACTGCTGAATCTTGCGTCCGGCAACCTGGCGGTGGCGGACTCGATCGCGAGTTACCATGCGGTGTCCGAAGCCTTCGAAAATGCTGACTCTCTAGCAGTTGCCACCTCGTTGCTGAGTCAAATGGCTACGGACAAAGCTACATTTGACCGCAACATGACGATCATCCGCGATGCACTCGACGGCAGTGCCGGTAGAGCGATTGTTCAGCCGGTTGTCATTACGCTGAACAAACCCCGCTGACGACCGGCGTTGCCACCAACGTTTATTGTCAGAGCGGCAGCGTCCGATTCAAGTAGCAAGCTCCTGCCGATCCCTGAACTGCTCCAGCGCTTCGGGATTGGCCAACGCATCAGTGTTCTTCACTGGCCGTCCATGCACCACTTCTCGCACCGCAAGCTCGACAATCTTGCCGCTGATGGTGCGCGGAATGTCCGTCACTGCAACGATCTTCGCCGGTACATGCCTTGGGGTGGTATTGGCGCGGATCACTTGGCGGATGCGCTGCTCCAGCGCCTCATCCAGTGCTAGCCCTTCACGCAATCTCACAAACAGCACAACCCGCACGTCATCCAGCCACTGCTGACCGATGGCGACGCTGTCCAGCACTTCTGTCACTTTCTCGACCTGACGATAGATCTCTGCCGTGCCAATGCGCACGCCGCCCGGATTGAGCACCGCGTCGGAGCGGCCATGGATCAGCATCCCGCCGTGCGGCCGTTGTTCAGCGTAATCGCCTTGTGCCCAGACACCGGGAAACAGGCTGAAATACGATTGCCGCATTTTCGATCCGTCCGGGTCATTCCACAGGCCAATCGGCATGGCCGGGAAATGCCGCGTGCAGACCAGCTCGCCTTTTTCGCCAACCACAGGTTGGCCAGCGTCGCTCCAGACTTCAACCGCCATGCCCAGGCTCTTGCCCATGATCTCGCCGCGCCGCACTGAGGTCAGCGGATTGGCATTGACGAAACACGAGACGATATCGGTGCCGCCCGACATTGACGCCAGGCACACATCGGCTTTGACGTCGCGATAGACGAAATCGTAGCTTTGCGGCGATAACGCTGAACCGGTACACAGCAGCGTCTTCAGGCTACCCAGATCATGACTTTCGCGGGGCTTGACGCCGCTGCTCTCAAGGGTGGCGAGAAACTTGGGGCTGGTGCCGAACACGCTGATGCGTTCGTCGTCGATCAAGTCGAGCAAGCGCTGGTGGTCCGGGTGAAACGGCGAGCCGTCGTACAGCACTACGGCGCTGCCGACCGCGACGGCCGAAACCAGCCAGTTCCACATCATCCAGCCGCACGTCGTGTAGTAAAACAAGCGGTCCCCCGGGCCGAGATCGCAATGCAGGCCGTGCTCCTTGACGAGCTGTAGCAGTACGCCGCCGGTGCTGTGAACGATGCATTTCGGCACGCCGGTGGTGCCGCTGGAATACAGCACGTACAGCGGGTGATTGAACGGTACTGGGACGAAGTCCGGTTCGCCGCCGATCTGATAGAAGTCATCCCACAAAGTCACTTCGGCGTGAGTCTTGTAAGCCTCGACATGGGCCTGCTGCTGGGCGTAAGGCACGATGATCAACTGCCTCAGCGTTGGCAGTTGCTCAAGTATTCCGTTGATCTTGTCAGACTGATCGATGGCTTTGCCGGCATAGCGATAACTGGCGCAGGTGAGCAGTACCTTGGGCTCGATCTGGCCGAAGCGGTCGATCACTCCATGGGTGCCGAAATCCGGCGAGGAGCATGACCAGATCGCGCCAAGGCTGGTGGTGGCCAGCATCGCCACCAGCGTCTGCCAGGTATTGGGCATGCACGCGGCGACGCGATCGCCGAGGCCAACGCCGGCGGCCTGCAAGCTCGCCTGAAACCCGGCGACATGTTCGGCCAGTTCAGCCCAGGTCAATTGCTCACGCTGGCCGTTCTCCGCCACGCTTACTACTGCCACAGCATCGTCGCGACGACGCAGCAGATGTTCGGCGAAGTTCAGCGTAGCCCCGGGAAACCACTCGGCGTCCGGCATTTGCGCGCCTTCACGCAGCACAGCATCAGGCTGCGTGTGGAAGCGGATATCGAAGAAATCGACGATTGCTTGCCAGAATTCGGCGCGCTGCTCGATGCTCCATTGGTGCAGGGCCGGGTAGCCGTCGAGTTTCAGATTGTGGCGTTGATTGGCCGCACGACGGAAAGCGTCCATGCGCGACTTGGCGATTCTATTGGCGTCGGGTTGCCAGAGGATGTCGGACATTGGTTGCCTCTTGTTCTATTCATGCACAAAGCTTGGGTGGTACAACTATCCCCTGTAGGAGTGAGCCTGCTCGCGATAGCGCTGTGTCAGTTAACTTTTACGGTTCTGGCACACCGCTATCGCGAGCAGGCTCACTCCTACAGGGGCGGAGCATTACTGCGCCAACCACCCACCATCAATATTCCACGCCGCCCCACGCACCTGGCTGCCAGCCTCGCTGCACAAAAACAACACCAGTTCCCCCAGATGCTGCGGCGTGACGAACTCCAGTGACGGCTGTTTCTCGGCCAGCAAATCATGCTGCGCCTGTTGCGGATCGACACCCTTGGCCGCGCGGTCATCGATCTGCTTCTGCACCAGCGGCGTCAGCACCCAGCCCGGGCAGATCGCGTTGCACGTTACGTTACTGGTAGCGGTTTCCAGGCCGACCACTTTGGTCAAACCGATCACGCCATGCTTCGCGGCGACGTAAGCGGCTTTGCCGGTCGAGCCGACCTGACCATGCACGGAGGCGATATTGATGATCCGCCCCCAACCTTTGGCGCGCATTCCCGGCAGGCTCAAGCGTGTGCTGTGAAAAACCGAAGACAGGTTGATGGCGATAATTGAGTCCCAGCGCTCGATCGGGAATTCCTCGACGGCGGCGACATGCTGGATGCCGGCGTTGTTGACCAGAATGTCGACGCCGCCGAACTCGCGCTCGGCGTAGGCGATCATGTCGGCGATTTGCACTGGGTCACTGACATCGGCCGGATGATGACCGACCTTGCCGCCAAACCGGGCGACTTCAGCGATGACTTTCGAGGCATCGCCAAAGCCGTTGAGAATCAGATTCGCGCCTGCCTTGGCCAGGCTCAGTGCGATGCCCAGGCCGATGCCGCTGGTGGAGCCGGTTACCAGTGCAGTCTTGCCGGAAAGAGTGGTCATGAATACCTCACACAATGCCAGTGGCGTAGAAAGTGCCGATCACTACGAAAACCGCCAGGGTCTTGATCAGCGTAATACAGAAAATGTCTTTATAGGCTTCGCGGTGGGTCAGGCCCGTCACCGCCAGCAAGGTGATGACCGCGCCGTTGTGCGGCAGGGTGTCCATACCGCCGCTGGCCATTGCCGCCACGCGGTGCAGCACTTCGAGCGGAATGTTCGCGGCGTGGGCCGCGCTGATGAACTGCTCGGACATCGCCGCCAGCGCAATGCTCATGCCGCCCGATGCGGAACCGGTGATGCCAGCGAGCAGGGTCACGGTGATGGCTTCGTTGACCAGAGGATTGGGGATTTGCTTGAGCCAGTCCGCCAGCACCAGAAAGCCCGGCAGCGACGCGATCACTGCGCCGAAGCCGTATTCTGAAGCGGTGTTCATCGCCGCCAGCAACGCACCGCTTACCGCGCTTTTGCTGCCTTCGGCGAGCTTGCTGCGAATCGCCTGAAAGCCGAATGCCAAGACCATCAGGATGCCGACCAGCAACGCTGCCTGCACCGCCCAGATCGCCGTCAGTTTGGCGATTTCGGTGGTGACCGGCGTGGCCATGCCCGGTAGTGCGAGGCTGTGCGTCTTGCCGTACCACTGCGGAATCCACTGGGTGAACAGCAGGTTCATGATGCCCACCGCCAACAACGGCGACAGGGCAATCCATGGGTTTGGCAGCTTCAGGTCTTCAGCGGTTTCCGGCTCGTTGCGCAATTCGCTGCCGTAGCCTTCGCCAGCGCGTTGCGCCTTGTTGCGTTGACGCTGCAGAAACAGCATGCCGGCGCAGAACACGAAAATCGTGCCGATCACCCCCAGCCACGGCGCCGCCCAGGCGGTGGTATTGAAGAACGTGCTGGGGATGATGTTCTGGATCTGCGGCGTGCCGGGCAGGGCGTCCATGGTGAACGAAAACGCGCCGAGGGCGATGGTCGCCGGGATCAGCCGCTTGGGAATGTTGCTCTGGCGGAACATCTCCGCAGCAAACGGGTAAACCGCAAAGACCACCACGAACAGCGACACGCCGCCGTAGGTGAGCAGGGCGCAGACCAGCACGATTACCAGCATCGCCTGTTTGGTGCCGAGCAAGCGAATGGCTGCGGCAACGATCGAGCGTGAGAACCCTGACAGTTCGATCAACTTGCCGAACACCGCACCGAGCAGGAACACAGGGAAATACAGTTTGATGAACCCGACCATTTTTTCCATGAACACCCCGGTGAACGCAGGGGCGACGGCGGAAGGGTCGGTGAGCAGGACAGCGCCGAGGGCGGCAATCGGCGCGAAGAGGATAACGCTGTAGCCACGGTAGGCAGCCAGCATCAGCAGCGTAAGGGCCGCCAAGGCAATGATCACACTCATGGTGTGTCTCTCCAGAATTGTTATTTTTGTGGGTAGAACGGGTGTGGGAGAGGCTTTAGCGAGATCTGTGCCAGATATTTAACTTATTGAAATATATGAATTTTATTGGTTGTGGCTAAAGGTTTTCAACGGCTTTGTCTCGTTTTGGAGACTGAGTTAAACCGAAAAGATCGCAGCCTTCGGCAGCTCCTACAGTGCGAGCGCGAATTTTCCCTGTAGGAGCTGCCGAAGGCTGCGATCGTTTGATCTTCAAACAATCCATCTACAGAAAGAGATCATTGTCTCTATATAGAGACTCAGGCAATCCCCAACGCCACCATTTTCTTGTACAGCGTCGAACGCCCCAGCCCCAGTCGAGCCGCAGCTTCCGGCACTTTCCCCTGATATTGCTCAAGAGCTGCCTGTATCAGTTGCCGATCAAATCGCTCCCGCGCCTGCGCGTAAGTCTCGGTCGTCAACGCTTCAGCCATCGGCGCCAGCGCACGCTCAACCGGCGTCAGTGTGCCAATCGCCGCACGAATATCCTGCTCGGTCAGCATCAAGTCATCACTGAGCAACGCCGCTCGTTCCAGTACATTGCGCAGTTCGCGAATGTTCCCTGGCCAAGCGTGTTGCCCGAGCAGCTCTAGAGCATCCCGGTGCAGCTCATGTTGACTGCGCAGTTCTTCAAGGATCGCTTCGCTGAGAGCCGGCAAGTCATCGAGACGCTCGCGCAATGGCGGCACCTGAATCGGCAGCACATTCAGGCGATAGTACAAATCAGCACGGAATTCACCACGTTTGATCGCCGCTTGCAGATCGGTCGAAGTCGCGGCGATCACGCGCACGTCGCTCTGAATCACCTCGTTGGAACCGACCGGTTCGAACTCCTTTTCCTGCAACACGCGTAGCAGTTTGCTCTGCAGGGGCAGCGGCATGTCGCCAATCTCGTCGAGAAACAGCGTGCCACCCTGGGCGATCTGCAACTTGCCGGTGCGGCCCTTGCGGTCGGCGCCGGTAAACGCGCCGGGCGCCGTGCCGAAAAACTCAGCCTCCAGCAATGCTTCGGGAATCGCCGCGCTGTTGATGCTGACAAACGCTTTGTGCGCCCGTGGCGAGGCACTATGAATCGCCTGGGCCAGCAGCTCTTTACCGGTGCCGGTTTCGCCGAGCAGCAACACCGGCGATTCGGCGCTGGCGCTACGCCGGGCACGTCGTTTGACTTCCAGGCTGGCGGCGCTGGTGCCGATGAAATGGGCGAAGTTGTATTTGGTCTGCCGGGCGCGCAGCAGAGAACGGGTCGAGGCCAGTTCTTCCTGCATGCTCAAGTAACGTTTGAGCATCGGTGACAGGGTGCGCAACTCGTCGAACAGGGCAAACCCGATCGCGCCGATTACCGTGCCAGCGTCATCGTGGATCGGCAGGCGCATCACCACCAGAGGCTCTTTTGGCGTGTCCTGCATATCGAGAAGGATGGGCCGCCCGGTGCGCACGACTTCGCGCAACAGACTGCCAGGGATCACGCTTTCACAGGGCTTGCCGATTGCGCCTGCCGCCGATTCAAGACCGAAACGCCGGGCGTAACGTTCGTTCATCCAGACGATGTTCGCATCGCGATCGACAATCACCGTGCCTTCGCTGGATTGCTCGATGATCTCGAACAGCGAACGGATCGCCAGGGTGCGAACCCGTTGGTAGTCCCTGAGGCTTTCGGTGGTGTTCATCTGACAGATCCTGAGGATATTTCGCCTGTTATGACGCCATCGCGAGCAGGCTCACTCCTACAGTTGAAACGCATTTCATTGTAGGAGTGAGCCTGCTCGCGATGAATTCGACACGGTTGTTCGACGTGCCCGGAATTATGCCTACCCCGGATGCGCCGCCGCCAACAGCTCTTTGGTATACGGATGCTGCGGCGCATCGAACACATCATGACTGGCGCCACGCTCGACCACTTTGCCGTCCTTGATCACGATCATGTCGTGGGCCAGCGCGCGTACTACCGCCAGATCGTGGCTGATGAACAGATAGGTCAGACCGTGTTTTTCCTGAAGCTGGCGGAGCAGGGCGACCACTTGTTTTTGCACCGTACGGTCCAGCGCCGAAGTCGGTTCGTCGAGCAGGATCAGTGCCGGTTTCAGCACCAGCGCCCGAGCGATGGCAATGCGCTGGCGCTGGCCACCGGAGAATTCGTGGGGGTAGCGATGGCGACTCTCGGGGTCGAGCCCGACCTCTTTGAGCACGCGGATCACTTGCTCATCGCACTCATCGGCACTCGATTCGCAATGCACTTCCAGACCTTCGCTGATGATCTGCGCGACTGACATGCGCGGGCTGAGGCTGCCGAACGGATCCTGAAACACCACCTGCATCTGCCGACGCCACGGGCGCATCTGTTTCTGATTGAGATCGTCGAGCGCTTCACCCTGAAAGCGGATACTGCCTTCGGAATCAAGCAGGCGCAGGATCGCCTGACCCAGCGTCGACTTGCCGGAACCGGACTCGCCGACGATGCCCAGCGTCTTGCCCCGCTGGATGCTCAGGCTGATGCCATCCACCGCCCGCAGGTATTGTTTGCGCTGGAACAGGCCGCCGCCGACGACAAACTCAACCTTCAGATCCTCGACTTCCAGCACATTTTCGCGCTCATCCCGGGGCAGGGCTTCGCCTTCGGGTTCGGCGTTGAGCAGCACGCAACTGTAAGGATGCTTCGGCTCGGTAAACAGGGTTTCGCAGGGCGCCTGCTCGACGACTTCCCCGGCCTTCATCACACACACGCGCTGAGCAATGCTGCGCACCAGATTGAGGTCATGGCTGATCAGCAGCAGCGACATGCCCAGACGTTGCTGCAGGGATTTGAGCAGCAGCAGGATCTTGCGCTGTACCGTCACGTCGAGCGCCGTAGTCGGTTCGTCAGCGATCAACAGCTCCGGTTCGCAGGCCAGGGCCATGGCGATCATCACCCGTTGCCGTTGTCCGCCGGAGAGTTGATGCGGGTAAGCCTTGAGGCGTTCCTTGGGTTTCTGGATGCCCACCAGCCCGAGCAGTTCGAGGATCCGCGCCTGCGCCGCTTTGCCGCCAAGACCTCGGTGCAAAAGCAGTGTCTCGCCGATCTGCTTTTCGATGGTATGCAGCGGGTTGAGCGAGGTCATCGGCTCCTGAAAGATCATGGCAATGCGATTGCCGCGCAACTCGCGCAAGACCTTGGGATCGGCGCCGATCAGCTCTTGCCCGCGATAGCGAATGCTGCCAGTGGTTTGCGCTTCGCTTTCGGGGAGCAATTGCAGAATCGAATGGGCGGTCACCGATTTGCCTGAGCCCGACTCGCCAACCAGGGCCAGACACTCACCGGGGCGGATGTCCAGGCACAGATCACGCACCACGGTCTGGCCGTGGAAGGCAACGTTGAGGTTACGGATTTCAATCAGGTTGTCAGTCATGGCCACGCTTCAGGATCGAGGGTCGAACGCGTCACGTAACGCTTCGCCGATGAATACCAGTAAAGAAAGGATCAGCGCCAGGGTGAAAAATGCCGTCAACCCAAGCCACGGTGCTTGCAGATTCTGTTTGCCCTGACCGATCAACTCACCCAGCGAGGCGCTGCCGGCGGGCATGCCGAAACCGAGAAAATCCAGCGCGGTGAGGGTGGAAATCGCCCCGGTCAGAATGAACGGCAAGTAGCTCAATGTCGCGTTCATGGCGTTGGGCAGAATGTGCCGGAAAATCACCTTGCGATCACTCAAGCCCAGCGCGCGGGCGGCTTTGACGTACTCCAGATTACGTCCGCGCAGGAACTCGGCGCGCACCACATCCACCAGCGCCAGCCATGAAAACAGCGCCATGATCCCCAGCAGCCACCAGAAATTCGGCTCGACGAAACCGGAGAGGATGATCAACAGGTACAACACCGGCAGCCCCGACCAGACTTCCAGCACGCGTTGCCCGAGCAAATCGACCCTGCCACCGTAGTAGCCCTGCAATGCACCGGCGGCGATGCCGATCAGCGCGCTGACGAAGGTCAGCATCAAGGCGAACAGAATCGACACCCGCGCACCGAAAATCACCCGCGCCAGCACATCCCGTGACTGGTCGTCAGTGCCCAGCCAGTTGACCGACGTAGGCGGGCTCGGCGCCGGTTTGGTGAGGTCGTAGTTCGGCGTGTCGTCACTGAACGGAATCGGCGGGAACAGCAGCCAGCCGCCGTCCTTGCGAATCAGGTTCTGCACATAGTCGCTGCGATAGTCGGCCTGGAACGGCAGTTGCCCACCAAACTCCTGCTCGGTGTGACGCTTGAATACCGGGAAGTACCATTGGTCCTGATAGCTGACGACCAGAGGCTTGTCGTTGGCGATCAACTCGCCTCCCAGTGTCAGCGCAAACAGGCCGATAAACAGCCATAACGACCACCAGCCACGGCGGTTTTTCTTGAAGCGCTCGAAGCGCCGACGCCCTAGAGGGGAGAGCTTGAGCATCAGGCGTTCCTCGCGGCGAAGTCGATGCGCGGGTCGACCAGCGTGTAGCACAGGTCACCCACCAGTTTTATCAGCAGGCCGAAGAGGGTAAAGATGAACAATGAACCAAACACCACTGGGTAATCCCGCGAAACCGCGGCTTCGTAGCTCATGCGCCCGAGACCGTCGAGGGAGAAAATCACTTCGATCAGCAAGGAACCGGCGAAGAACACACTGATGAACGCTTGGGGAATACCGGAAAACACCAGCAGCATGGCGTTGCGGAACACGTGGCCATACAGCACGCGACGCTCGCTCAGGCCTTTGGCGCGCGCGGTGACCACGTACTGGCGCGTGATTTCATTGAGGAACGAGTTTTTGGTCAGGATCGTCAGCGTGGCGAAACCACCGATCACCAGTGCCGTCACCGGCAGCACCAGGTGCCAGAAGTAGTCGACAATCTTGCCGAGGGTCGACAGTGATTCGAAGTTGTCCGACACCAGCCCGCGCACCGGAAACCAGTTCAGCGAGGTGCCGCCGGCAAACACCACGATCAGGAACATCGCAAACAGAAACGCCGGCATCGCGTAGCCGATGATGATTGCCGTGCTGCTCCAGATATCGAAATGACTGCCATGGTGCACGGCCTTGCGGATCCCCAGCGGGATCGACACCAGATAGGTGATCAGCGTCGCCCACAGCCCGAGGGAAATGGTCACCGGCATTTTTTCCAGGATCAGATCGGTAACTGTCGCGCCACGGAAGAAGCTTTTGCCGAAATCCAGTTGCGCGTAGTTCTTCAGCATCAGCCACAGGCGTTCATGGGCCGGTTTGTCGAAGCCGTACTGTTTTTCAATGTCCTTGATCAGTTGCGGATCGAGGCCGCGACTGGCGCGTGAGGTGCCGCCCGTGGTTTCGCTGGCGCCGCCTCCGACACTCGCGCCACCGATCCCTTGCAGGTGGGCGATGGCCTGTTCTACCGGGCCGCCGGGCGCGGCCTGAATGATCACGAAATTGACCAGCAGAATGATCACCAGCGTCGGAATGATCAGCAGCAGACGCCGCAGTATGTAACCCCACATCAGTGCGGCCCTCCGGGTCTGCCACGGGCGATTTTTTCCGCGGTCATCTGCTGATTGGTCAGCGGTGTTCTGCTGATTTCCCACCAGCTCTCGATGGCTTCGTCATTGCTGGCTTGCACCGACGGTATGCCGAAGCGGTTCCACCAGACGGTCGAGGTGCCTGGTGGATAGTAGTTGGGAATCCAGTAGTAATTCCATTGCAGCACCCGGTCCAGAGCATGGGCGTAATGCAACATGTCGGACTGCGTGGATGCACGGATCAGCCCATTGATCAGCGTATCCACCGCCGGGTTTTTCAACACCATGTAGTTGTTCGCCCCCGGGTCGTTGGCCGACGCGGAGCCGAAGTAATTGAGCAGTTCGCCCCCCGGTGAAGTACTGACCGGATAGCCGGTGACGATCATGTCGTAGTCGCGGCTCATCAGGCGATTGACGTATTGCGAAGAGTCGATACGGCGGATGTTCAGGTCGATGCCGATCTGTTTCAGCGTGCGCTTGTACGGCAGCAGCAGGCGATCCATACCGTTCTGGCTGACGAGGAACGTGAAGCTCAGCGGCTCACCCTGGGCATTGACCAGTTGATCGCCATCGGGTTTCCAGCCAGCCTGCTCGAGCAGTTCAAGGGCTTGCAACTGTTTGTCACGGATCAGGCCGCTGCCGTCGGTTTTCGGCGCTTCAAAGACTTTGCTGAAGACTTCGTCGGGAACCTGGCCGCGCAGCGGCTCGAGGATTTTCAGTTCCTGTGCATCGGGCAATTCGCTGGCCGCCAGTTGCGTGTTGGAAAAGTAGCTCTGCTGGCGGATATACATGCCGCGCATCATCTGCCGGTTGCTCCACTCGAAGTCCCACAGCATGGCAAGTGCCTGGCGTACGCGGCGATCGGCGAACATCGGTTTCTGCAGATTGAACACAAAGCCTTGTGCCGACTGGGGTGCCTCGGTGGCCAGATGCGCCTTTTGCAAACGCCCATCGCTCAGCGCCGGGCTGTCGTAGCCGATTGAATAGCCGGTGGCCGAGAACTCGCGGTTGTAGTCATAAGCGCCACCGCGCAGCACTTGGCGAGCGACGTCGGTATCACCGAAATACTCGATGCTGAAGTGATCGAAATTGTAGAGGCCGCGACTGACTGGCAGGTCTTTGCCCCACCAGTCGGCGTTGCGTTCAAAGGTGATGCTGCGCCCCGAATCGACTTTGCCGACTCGATAGGGGCCGCTGCCCAGTGGCGCTTCGTAACCGCCACCACCGGCGAAATCGCGGCTCTTCCACCAATGTTCGGGGAATACCGGCAGGGTTGCGACGTCCAGTGGCAGCGTGCGGTTTTCATTGCTCTTGAAGTCGAAACGCACGATCAGCGGTGCTTCCACTTCGACGCCTTTGACATCGGCAAACTGGGTGCGATAACGCAGGCTGCCCTGGGTCATCAATAAATCGTAGGTATAGCGAACATCTTCAGCGGTAATCGCTTTGCCGTCGGCGAAACGTGCCTTGGGATTGATGAAGAACCGCAGCGACAGACCATCGTCCGAGCGCTCCATCTTTTGCGCGACCAGGCCGTAGACCGTGTAAGGCTCGTCCAGCGAGCGCTGGGCCAGCGGCGAATAGAGCAAGCCATCGATCTGTGTGACGCCGATGCCTTTGTCGATATAGGGAAGAACATGGTCGAAGTGGCCGATCTCGATGGCCGAGCGGCGCATGGTCCCGCCCTTGGGCGCTTGCAGGTTGGTGTAGTCGAAATGACTGAAGCCAGCAGGATACTTGGCAGGCTCGCCATAAACGGTCAATGCGTGTTGCGGTGCAGCGTTTGCGCCGGTGGCGCCCGTCAACAGGGCGAGGGCGGTGAGCATCAATGTGGGGAAAACCAGTCGCATTGTCAGCCTTGGAACCGGGAAATCGATAAGCGCAAGTTGTACGCGAGAGGCGCGCCAGTCGCCAGCCGTATATGTAACTGAAACACAACGGCCCACCAGAAGGCGGGCCGTTGGCGAGCAATCAGATGACGGATCAGTCCTGACGGCTGGTGACTTCCAGCAGGTGATAACCGAACTGGGTTTTCACCGGACCTTGCACAACGTTGATTGGCGCGCTGAAGACCACGGTGTCGAATTCCTTGACCATTTGGCCTGGACCGAACGAACCCAGATCACCGCCCTGACGGCTGGACGGGCAGGTGGAGTTGGCCTTGGCGATTTCGCCGAAATCGGCGCCGCCTTCGATCTGGGCCTTGAGTTCGTTGCACTTGTCTTCGCTGGAAACCAGGATGTGGCGGGCAGTGGCTTTAGCCATGGGGAAACTCTCCAATCTATTTCAGTAAAGTGTGGAGCCTACCGGATTCAGTGGGCGAATTCTCGGCAAAGTTCCGTTCGGTTGTGCGCGACCTTGCTCAGAGATTCGCGGCCCGCAGACGTACGGCATGTTCAACGTACAGTTCAATCGGATCAGGCAGGGTAGTGAATGAGCCGGGCGAGCGGCGCAGGCTGTTCAGGTGATCCAGCGGATAGTCGGAGCGGATTACTTGCCCCAGGTGAGAGCTGAACCGGCCAACGAAACCATCATTCTGTTCGGTCTCGGTCATGAAGTATTGCGATAGCGCATGGCAAACGCTTCGTGTCGGATCGAGTGCCGACGGATTGTCGGCGGACAGGACCCCGCTCCAGGAGTAATAGCGCACTCCGTTGACCCGATCCGCGCCGTGGCCGCCCCAGGTCTCGGGTAATCCTTGCGGAAACTTGTCGTTGAAATCGCCCACGCCTTCAGTCGTCAGAGCATTGAGGGCAGCCAGCGCGTTCTGTGGCAGCGTCGCACTGCCACTGAGCAACGAAAGAAAATTGCCAAACAATGTCGCCACATTCTGGGCGACCGCCTCCGGCAGTCGCCCAGGCACCAGTGCCTTGCGCAGAAAGTCGGCCAGCTCCGAACCGTGGTTCGGGCCACTGACGGAAGTCACCGAGGCTACGGCGTGTGGCGCAAGCGCCGCAGCGTATCGGGCAGCCAACGCGCCCTGGCTGTGTCCGATGAGGTTGACTTTGTCGGCACCTGTGCCTCGCAGAACACGATCAATCTGTGCAAGCAGTTGCTCACCCCTTGTTTCGTTTTTATGAGTGGCGGAAAGGTGTGGAACAAACACTCGGCTGCCGGCCGTTTTCAGAGCGTTCTTTACGTCATGGAACAGCTCGAAATGACCGATGCGCTCGAATCCGAACAGGCCGTGTACCAACAGGATGGGATAGCGAGTTGAAGCATTCCGTTGCATGTTCTTACCTTTTTCACAGAAGTTCATCGGGGAATCCGGAGGCCACTCTAAAACACTCATCCCGTTGAAGAAGTAAGAAGAGGCTTCTCTTGGCCGTTGAATCTGGACTAGTGGTTGTACGAATTTTCAGATACTTGTGAGATCCAAATCGGAAGTTGCCGCCATCTTTCGCTTGGCTGATGGCGATTTTGTGCAGTTTGCCTACCAACGCCGAGGCGTTTGCTGTGCGTCTGCAGCGGATCGGACTGACATCGAAAATGTGCAGGATCACGTTCAATGTTGGCTGTCGACGCCGTCCATAAAACGGCGTTTTTTCCAAGGAATGGAGCCACTAATGCACACTAACGAAGTCGAGTTTTGCTACCCAATGAGCCCCTCCGTCAGTTCCCGTCAATCGAACGAGCTGCTGCCAGCGGTAACCGTTGACTCTCTGGAGGGGGCTGGACTTGATCCCTCACTGGGCAAGGTAGTCGTCCGTATCGCTCCTTATTCAGGCATGGCCTGTGGCGATCAGATTCAGTTGATTTGGGACGGTCTGGATATAGAAGGCTTCTCTTATCAACACGAAATGATTCGCTTCGTCAGCGAAGCCCAGGTTGGCAAGGACGTCGTCTTTGTTATCAAAGGCATGCATATCGCAGCGCTGGATGGTGGCTCGCTGGGGGTCTACTGGAATCTGCTCAGTGCGGGGGCGTCCGGCCCCGCGCTATCTGCGCGCGTGCAATTGTCTGTGGGGGATACACGGCCGCTATTGCTTGCTCCGATTGTCGAGGGTGCTATCGGTGGAACGCTGGACCCGGCGCGAGTGACGGAGGGCACGCTGATCATGCTCCAGCCTTACGCTCGAATGGCGGCGGGAGACCGGGTTACGTTGCTGTGGGGGACAAATGCATTGCCTGCAACGTTCAGCGACAGCTTGAAGGTCGAAGCCTTTGCAGTTGCGGATGTGCTGTCGTTCTGGGTCGACGGGGCGCACATTGCTGCACATCTCGGTGGCGAGGTGATGGTCCGCTACCTTGTCGAGCAAGCCGGCGGTGCGGTCCGCGAATCCGAGACGGCAAAAATTCTCGTCACTCCATTATTGCGCGGTGAGCTGGATGCTCCAGACGTGCTTGAAGCTGAGGATAACGTACTGCGCAACGAAGATTCGATCGATGGCGTCACCATCGTGATCGGTAATGCCCAGACGCAGGAAGGCGAGCTGGTGTATCTCAAGTGCGACGGGGATCTTTTCAATCACCGGGATGACCGCGAAATCACTCGGGAGACGGCGGGGAAGCCGCTGATCTTCATTGTGCCGCACCGATTCTGGCGTGAGCACCATGGCACGACTGTGCGGATAGCCTACACGGTTGAACGTCTGGACGATGTCAGTCAGGAATCGGCGGTGACGCAAGTGCGCGTGGAGGCGTAACACTAATGTGGACAACCCTCCGGTTTGCGATACAACCGGAGGGCAAGTCTGGCAATCAGCCTTTGGCGTGTGCGGCGAGGCGCTGCGCGGCTTCAAGCAGCAAGCGTTCCGTTGCGCTGAAACCGAGGCAGCCGTCGGTAATCGAAACCCCGTAGCGCAAGGACTCGCTCAGCGGCTGACAGCCTTCGAACAGGTGGGACTCAATCATCATGCCGATCAGAGACCGATCACCTTGCAAGCGTTGCTCAAGCACTTCGTTGAATACGCCGGGCTGACGCAAGGGATCCTTGCCGCTGTTGGCGTGGCTGCAATCGACCATGATCCGGTTCGGAATCTTCATGCGAGCCAGGTCGGCGTGGATTTTGGCCACGCTCTCGCGATCATGGTTTGGCCCTTTATGGCCCCCGCGCAGTACCAGGTGGGTGTCGGGGTTGCCAGGGGTTTGAATGACGGCCGGATGCCCTTGGCCATCGACGCCGAAATGCCGGTGCGGATGGGCTGCCGAACGCATCGCGTCAACGGCAATGGCGGCGCCGCCGTCAGTGCCGTTCTTGAAGCCTACCGGCATGCTCAAGCCACTGGCCATTTCCCGGTGGATCTGCGATTCAGTGGTACGGGCGCCAATGGCCACCCAGCTCAGCAGGTCATCGAAGTACCCGGCAGCCATGGGTTGCAGCAGCTCTGTGGCCACCGGCAAGCCGAGGCGGATCATTTCCAGCATCAGCTCGCGCGACAGGGTCAGGCCACCAGCCATGTCATCAGTGCCATCCAGGTGCGGGTCGTAGGCCAGACCTTTCCAGCCAACCGTGGTGCGCGGTTTTTCGACGTAGGCGCGCATCACCAGGAGCATTTCGCCGCTGACCTCTCTAGCCAGTCGAGCGAGTTTGCTGGCGTATTCGAGTGCCGATTGTGGGTCGTGGATGGAGCAGGGCCCGACGATAACCAGCAGTCGCGGATCCTGGCCATTGAGAATGGCACGAACTGCGTGGCGGTGGTTGGTGACTTGCAGGCTTAAAGCATTGCTCAGGGGCAATTGCTGTTTGAGTTGCAACGAGCTGGGCAGACGCTGGGTCAATGCTTCGTTGGCAGAGTTGAGCGTGGACAGTGGCAGAGCAGAAACGGACGAGTTCATATTCGGTCTTCCTGGGCTGGCGGCGGGTTCGTCCCGCGCGCTCGGCCCTACTGGGGTGTTCGACAGTTGGCCGTATTGGCTATGTGTGTGTGCTTGCCACCTGCAGGTGACCGATCGGAGGCGGCAGGCTGTCCCGAGCGGAAGCTGGTAAATCGCCAGGCGCTAAAGCTGTCGTAACGGTAATAAGTGGCGTAGTTCATTTCGTGAATCCTCAAAGTGTCTGGTGTGTCGCTGAAAAATACGGGGCTGAAAAAACAAAACCCCCGGTCGGGAGGCCGACCGGGGGTTGAGAAATCTCTGGTAGGCGACCCGTTGTTATGGGCGCCGTTTGGGTATCAGGCGCGCCAGTGGCTAAACCAATACCCAAAATAAAAGCTAACCGGAGCGCAAACGTCATTCACCCAAGCAGCCGCAACCGAGCGCGGAGCGCTGGCGGTACGAAGCTGTGAAAGGATGCTGAACATGGTCTGTCTCCGATGAATGGGCCGAGCTTACTAGAGGCCGATATGCCTCAGCAATCAGAAATTGCTATCGCGTTATCAACAACATGCCTATTGCCTGATTTGGACAAGAGTGGTGAAACTCAGCGTATCAACTGATTGCCAAGGATGAACCGTGTCGACATTGACCATTGCCGCTGCCCAAAGCATCTCCCTTGCCGGGGACATTTCCGGAAACATTGCCCGACATGGCCGTTTCATAGAGGCAGCCGCGGAGCAGGGCGTTGATTTGCTGGTTTTTCCCGAGTTGTCGCTGACTGGCTATGAAGGACAGGACGCAGCCGCATTGGCGATTGACCCACAAGATGCAGTGTTGCAACCCCTTAGAGATTTGGCCCGAGAGCATGGGGTGACTGCCGTTGTCGGTATGCCCATCCGGTTGGAGGGCAGTGTTGCGGCGCTGATCGGCGCTCTGGTTCTGGGTGCTGACGGCTCTCTCGGCGTTTACAGCAAGCAGCATTTGCACACGGGCGAGGAGCTTGTTTTTGCACCCGGTTTCGGTGGTCCGACCCTGAATATCGGCGGGGATGTGGTCGCGTTGGCGGTGTGCGCGGATTTCACGCATGCCAGCCATGCCGCAGCGGCGGCAGATCTAGGCGCTCGCCTATACGCAGCCGGTGTATTGATCAGCGAGAAAGGTTACGCAGTCGATACGGCAATACTGCAGGGCTATGCCCGGCAACACTCGATGGCAGTGCTGATGGCCAATCACGGCGGGCTGACTGGCGGTTGGCAATCCGCGGGGCGCAGTGGTATCTGGTCTGAAGAAGGTTCGCTGATCGTTGCTGCTCCCGGGGCGGGCGACCTGTTGGTCGTCGCTCAGCGTAATGACGGTGCGTGGCAGGGTCGGGTTGTTCCTGTGATGCAAGCCTGATGACATTCCAATTACGTCTTGCGGCTCCAGAAGACCTGACATTTGCTCGCGATCTCACCTGTCAGAACATGCTGCGCTATTACATTGACCATGATCTGTTATGGCAGGACGAAGCGTTTGACGTAGCGTGGCCGGGGCGACAGAACTGGCTGATAGTGAGGGGTGATCTGGCGGTAGGTTTTCTCAGCCTCAGCCGGGATCTGCGTGCGCTTTATATTCGTGAATTGCAGATTGCTGAAGCGTTTCAGGGGCAGGGTGCTGGTTCATGGGCGATTGATCAGGTTATCGCCATGGCCCGCAGAGAACGACGCCCGGCTGTACGACTGACCGTATTCGAAAATAATCCGGCGAGAAACTTGTATGAAAGAAAAGGCCTACAGGTTCAAGGCGCGGATGAGTGTTTTCTGCGAATGCAGCTTGATATCAGTACACATGTGCTCTGAAACCCACGGCCGGCAAGCCTTCGATGATGAATTGAAACTTTTTAAATGACGCTTTCCGCTAGGTCTGCGTGGCACTTTTTGCTAAGGTGTCCGGCATCCCAATATGACCATATCGCGAGGTGTCTGCTTGATTAGGGTGCTAGTGGTCGATGACCATGATCTCGTTCGTACAGGCATTACACGTATGCTGGCCGATATCGATGGCTTGCAAGTGGTTGGCCAGGCCGAATCCGGGGAAGAGTCCCTGATCAAGGCCCGAGAGTTGAAACCCGATGTGGTGCTGATGGACGTCAAGATGCCTGGCATCGGCGGCCTCGAGGCCACGCGTAAACTGTTGCGCAGTCATCCGGATATCAAAGTAGTCGCGGTCACCGTGTGTGAGGAGGATCCTTTTCCGACACGCTTGCTGCAGGCAGGTGCTGCGGGTTATCTGACCAAGGGTGCGGGTTTGCCGGAAATGGTTCAGGCGATTCGCCTGGTGTTTGCCGGACAACGCTATATCAGTCCGCAAATCGCCCAGCAATTGGCGATCAAATCCTTCCAGCCGTCTAACGATTCTCCTTTCGATGCCTTGTCCGAGCGGGAAATTCAAATCGCGCTGATGATCGTCGGCTGTCAAAAGGTGCAAATCATTTCCGACAAGTTGTGCCTGTCGCCGAAAACCGTGAACACCTATCGCTACCGTATTTTCGAAAAGCTTTCGATCAGCAGCGACGTCGAGTTGACACTGTTGGCGGTTCGTCACGGCATGGTTGATGCCAGCCTCTGACCATGACTGACACATTCGATTCCGGCGCGTTTCTGTCGACAGTCAGCGGGCGCCCAGGCGTCTATCGCATGTTCGACAGCGATGCACGCCTGTTGTACGTGGGCAAGGCCAAAAATCTGAAGAAACGCCTGGCCAGCTACTTTCGCAAAACCGGTCTGGCGCCTAAAACCGCAGCATTGGTGGGTCGCATTGCGCAGGTCGAAACGACCATCACCGCCAACGAAACCGAAGCGCTGCTGCTTGAACAAACGCTGATCAAAGAGTGGCGGCCGCCGTACAACATCCTGCTGCGCGACGACAAATCCTATCCCTACGTATTTCTGTCCGACGGCCAATTCCCACGCCTGAGCATTCATCGCGGGGCGAAAAAAGCCAAGGGCAAGTATTTCGGTCCTTATCCGAGCGCCGGCGCCATACGCGAAAGCCTGAGTCTGCTGCAAAAGACCTTCTTCGTTCGCCAGTGTGAAGACAGCTACTACAAGAACCGTACGCGCCCCTGTCTGCAGTATCAGATCAAACGCTGCAAAGCGCCTTGCGTCGGGCTGGTCGAGCCTGAAGTCTATGCCGAAGACGTGCGTCACTCGGTCATGTTTCTTGAGGGGCGTAGTCACGCGCTGACCAACGAATTGTCGACGGCGATGGAAGAGGCGGCAATCAACCTGGAGTTCGAGCGGGCTGCCGAGTTGCGCGATCAGATCGCGCTGTTGCGCAGGGTCCAGGATCAGCAAAGCATGGAAGGCGGCACGGGGGATATTGATGTCATCGCGGCTTTCGTCAACCCGGGTGGTGCCTGCGTGCATTTGATCAGCGTCCGCGGCGGGCGCGTGTTGGGCAGCAAGAATTTCTTTCCGCAAGTCGGTATCGAAGAGGATGTGTCGGAAGTCATGGCCGCGTTTCTCGGTCAATACTTCATCAGCAGCCCTGAGCGGGATTTGCCGAGTGAACTGATCGTCAATGTGGTTCACGAAGATTTTCCGACGTTGATCGAGGCGATCCATGAGTTGCGTGGCCGAGAGCTGGCCATCAGTCATCGGGTGCGTGGTACGCGTGCGCGCTGGCAGCAACTGGCCGTGACCAACGCAGAGCAGGCGTTGGGCGCACGCCTGGCCAACCGTCAACATACGGCGGCGCGGTTTGAAGCCCTGGCCGAAGTGTTGAACCTGGATGAGCCGCCGCAGCGTCTGGAATGCTATGACATCAGTCATTCCAGTGGTGAGGCAACGGTTGCTTCCTGCGTGGTGTTTGGCCCGGAAGGCGCGATCAAGTCCGATTACCGGCGCTACAACATCGAAGGGGTCACGGCGGGTGACGACTATGCCGCCATGCATCAAGCGCTGACGCGACGCTTCAGCAAACTCAAGGAAGGCGAGGGCAAGTTGCCGGATATCTTGCTGGTGGACGGTGGCAAGGGTCAGCTGTCGATGGCGCGTGATGTTCTCAATGAGCTCGCCGTGCCGGATCTGATCTTGCTGGGTGTCGCCAAGGGCGCCACGCGCAAGGCTGGCTTCGAAACGTTGTATCTGAATGATGCGGCGCATGAGTTCACCTTGCGTGGCGATTCGCCGGCGCTGCACCTGATTCAACAGATCCGCGATGAGGCCCACCGCTTCGCGATTACAGGACACCGCGCACGCCGCGGCAAAACCCGCCGTACGTCAACGCTGGAAGGCGTTGCGGGCGTCGGGCCGACCCGGCGTCGCGATTTGTTGAAACATTTTGGTGGATTGCAGGAGCTGTCTCGTGCAAGCATCGAAGAGATCGCCAAAGCCCCGGGGATCAGTAAAAAGCTCGCAGAGTCGATTTATGCGAACCTGCATAGCGAGTAGAATGCCCCTTCACCTCGTAGCCAGTTGTGCCGATGAATATCCCTAATCTGATTACCGTTCTACGCGTCCTGCTCATTCCGATCTTCATTTTGCTGTTCTATCTGCCTTATCAGTGGAGTTATATGGCTTCCGCTTCGGTGTTTGCCTTTGCCGCAGCAACGGACTGGCTGGATGGTTATCTGGCTCGTCGTCTGGAGCAAAGCACTCCGTTCGGGGCATTTCTCGATCCGGTAGCCGACAAACTCATGGTTGCAGTGGCACTGGTGCTGCTGGTGCAAGAACACGGCAATCTCTGGCTCACTCTGCCGGCTGCTGTCATCATCGGTCGCGAGATTGTGGTATCGGCCTTGCGCGAATGGATGGCCGAACTTGGCGCCCGTGCCCACGTAGCCGTTTCGAATCTCGGTAAATGGAAAACCGCCGCGCAGATGCTCGCACTGGTGATCCTGCTGGCCAATCCAAAGGACTTCAGTTTCTGGGTTATCCTGGGTTACGCCTTGCTGATGGTCTCTGCCGGCTTGACGTTGTGGTCGATGGTTCAATACCTTCGCGCTGCCTGGCCGCACCTGAAGACCGATGTCGAAAAGAAATAAAACTTTTTTGAATCAAGGGGTTGACGGAGCTTCTTAATTCTATAGAATGCGCATCACCAAGCGGGAATAGCTCAGTTGGTAGAGCACGACCTTGCCAAGGTCGGGGTCGCGAGTTCGAGTCTCGTTTCCCGCTCCAGTTTTACGTGTTTGTTGTTGTGCTACTGACAGCAGATGCTTTGAGGCCGAGTAGCAAAATGGTTATGCAGCGGATTGCAAATCCGCCTACGCCGGTTCGATTCCGACCTCGGCCTCCATCATTGAAAGCCCCGTAGATCAGCGATCTACGGGGTTTTTTCTTGCCGGTAGAAAAAGTGAGGTGTTCCGCAACTGGGTGTCAGTTCGTAGGCTTTACGATCTCCCCAGCGCGCCGGTAGTCCTTCTTTGTCATCTCTTCGGTGGAGTGCCCAAGCAAGCGGCTGGCATCCTTAGCGTCCTCGATTTCACTGCCTGCCTTTGGCCGGATGCCCAGATCTTGCTGATGACCGCATCGGCTCGCGCTTGAGGTTTTTGCGCCAGGTCAAGCTGACTGACGCAACGCAGCGCAATGCGGAGTTCTGCACGAGTAAAGCCCTGCGTCGACTTCTGGATGATGCCACGTGAATGCGATCGAGATCCGCAGCGAGAAAGCCGACATCATCCGGCTGAGCCTGACGGCCATCCTCGCGGTGTCCGGCGGCGATCCCATCGAGATCAAACCCATCTCTTCCTGGCAGGTGATTTATGCCATTTGAAAAACCTTCACTGCCGGTGCTCATCAGTCGCACCCAAAGCGATTTGGTCAGCGAAGCGCTGCGCTGCTGCGATGTACAGGTGCAGGTGCGAACCTTGAGCGGCACGGGCGGGTGAAGGTCGCATGTATCGCGTGACCGCTGGCGTCACAACGATAGCGGGATGAACCACCACGATGCGGCGGTGGAGGCAGGCTCGCTTGGCAACGCTGATGCAGGACCGCGGCTGATACTGGTTCCACCGGTTGCCGGCGTGACAAATGCTTTCACTGTTATCACGTCCGGCCTATCTGGTGGCATTGAGCGGGAAAGCATCGAATTCCTCTGCGCGCTGGTGATCCATTCCTATCGAATTATCCCGCATGGCGGTTTGGCAGGCGAGGGGGGCTTCCGGTTGGTCCGGCTTGGGATCTGGATCTGGTGCCCGAGGTTGATCTGGTTCTGGCAGGCGTATCGCTGGAGTGCTCGCGGCTCGATGCTCGACCTTCTAAACGAGATGGACCCTACTGCTGCCAGTGCGAGCGTTACAGTTTCTTTTGATGAGATTTTTGTAAAGTCAGTATGGGCGGTGCCGTTTGGGTGGTTACTTAAATAGGGGCTTGCCAGCACCCGTATAAGCGCTGGCGAGCAATCCGGGCATTATTCGGATGCACATGGCTTCTGGACTACGAAATGAAGGTTGTGCCGCGTAAACGCTCGATGCGCCGGGATATCGTAGTGTTTGAATGCAACGCGCAGAAGGGCATCATCAATGCGGTCTGGATAATGCTCAATAAGGCTTTGTTCATACCCATCAAGGACGATGTGTTTGTGGATGTCCTTACCGATGGCCAAATCAAAGTCATGGTAAGAAATCCCTGATCCCCAGCGCGTTATGGTTTCAGCGATATCGTCTTGATGTGTATCTGCAATCGAGGTAACCAGGTCTTTGCGTGGTGAGAACTGTATATACTCGCGCTGAATGTCAGGCGGCAGGGCCGAGTAATACGGCAGCAAGCTTGTATGGTCATCAAATACCGCGAAACGGTTCGGGGTGTCCGTTACAACTAGAAGGCCGCCAGGCACCAATAGTTCCCAAGCTCCCTGCAAGGCCTCACGCCGCTCCGCAAGTGTCATGTGCTCAAGCACAGCGCACAACACAATCATGTGAACTGGCTCCCCCGACTTCACGATTTCCGCTTCTGGCGAGAACAGTTCGCGACGAAAGTCGACATTTTTCAGCCCGAAATGATGAAGGCGTGCCTCTGCAGCGTCAGTAGCCTTCTCATCAATCTCAAAGCTGATAAGTTTTTTGACTTGGGAGGCGAAGGCTAGAGTGCTCGAACCAGTTCCTGATCCGATTTCAATTGCCGTCATCTCATGCATGTTCGAGGCGGCGATCTTGAGCCACGACTCGATTAAGTTCTCAAAGACCCTAAATCTTCGCTCTGTATGAGCGTCAAGGTCACGGGCGAATACTTCTTCGTTCGTGATGTCGATCATGGGGTTGTCTTTGTAGAACGTATTGAGCAATACCCCGCGATAGTAAGAGCGGAATGTGTCGTCGATGATGATGTTCGACGCAATCCGGGGTGGACTGGTGGCTGGCGATTGCGGAGTTATCGCCGAAGAAAATCTGGCAAGTGCAGCCTCCAAAACTTCATTTTGCTTGGTGAGTGCCTGGCACCGCTCGCGGAAGTGCTGAGCCTCCATATCTGCATTCTGTTGAGTCTCGATCGGCTTGGCTGCTTTTAGTCGTTCCTTGATGGCTTGCCACATAATGCTTTTCTCGTAATGGATTTTTCGGCCGGATATTACCAGCTAATAATGTTGGCGCTTTAAATAGTACAAAAATAACCACTACCCGCCATTGAGCGGGTATTTTTTGCCCGGAGGAAGTGAGACTGCAACCGAAAAAGACCGTGACATTCTCGCGCGCACGCTTTGGGGGAGACTCGTGGTGAAGGAGGCGCCGGCCGGATTACCATGGCCTAGACGATCCGCAATCGTGTGTTCGATGGAATGAAAAGTCCTGTAGGGGGAAGATTACGCCGGGGGGGGGGGGGCTGCAAAAAAAAAACGCGGCGGTTCAGCTGCTGGAACAAGACCGACTCGAACTATCAATTCCTGATTGTCGTGAAGCAGATCCCGTTCCGGGAGCTGGTGCAATGTCGAATCGCTGCTGACCGGGTCATCGACGGCAAGGTGCCGGACCCTAACGGCGGGGCCACGCACTATTATGCCGCCAGCATCAAGGCGCCGGCCTGGGGGGGCGAGGGCGAAGCAGACGCTCAAGCTGGGCGGCCACCTTTTCTTTAAGGATGTGCCGTATTGGCCGTCCCGTGGAAAGCGGTGGCGTGCTGGCGTTGGCTCTCGCCGGCTTGGCAGCGCTTGGCAGCGCTTGGCATTTTTCAGGATTGGCGTTAGGGGAAGCAGTTGGCCGAGCAGGCTCGCCATTGCCAATAAGCCAAATATAACGTTGTCGAAAAGTTGGATTTTGCCTCTTTCAACTAGAGCCCGACAGGTCAATGAGATGTCGTTTGCATTTTTATTAGCTCAAGCTCCGTTGGAAGTTCATCACCGTGATTTTGTGTGCAGCGATGAAGGCCTTAGATGATGTCGACGATGTCAGGTAATCCACAGGGAGCCTTGGGTGATCTCACGTTCACGGGTCACCTGGTTTCCTCCAGATTTATTCCTGGTATTCCGAACGGGTCTAGATCTGATGGTTGTTTCTCAGCATCTGGGTGAATCTGTCAGCGTTTTTTTAGCTTAGGGAAAACTTCCCGGCCTTCCGTCCACCGCGTTGCAGGTGTGCCACATCGCAAAGGCGAGATCACCCACATCATAGTCTTGTAATGATTTTCGAACGGACTCACAAACGCTAGCCATCGGCCTTCCCTTGTCTGAACTGGATCGTGAGCTTAGATGACCCAGCGCAGGCCTGCGGCCATTTGGGGGGGGCAGTTAGAAGCCGGGCAGGGTCGTTGCTTAGGAGGTGTTCGCCCCTTTTTGAGCCACGGGAGGTTTCAGGAGCTGGCCGCTACCTTGGCTTGAGCTTTGTTGGATTCTTCATTCGAGGCAAAAACTTCGAGCTGGGTCAGCCTGTCAAAGTGGCTCCGCAATCCGTTCCGCATCTCAGCAACGCTCCTCGAATTGTTCGGCCGACAGCGCGTGAAAAATCAGTAGCTTGCGAAGTGTGTATAGTGCTAACCTATTGAAATGCGTAGCTTTATAGGTGGATTGTAAATCCAGCTGCGCCGGTTCGATTCCGACCTCAGCCTCCACTATAAAAAAGCTTCGTAGGGCCATGATTTAAGGAGCTTTTTTATTTACGCTGCGCTGCAAGATTTAGTCTTGAAAAACGGCCATTACGAACTTGCTTCACCGGGAACTGATGTATATATTTCCCGCTCTGCTGTTCAGGGTTGATCCTGTCAGGATCGCGACTGTGGAGCATAAAACAGCAGCACCGCGCTACCGCCCGAATGGCGAAACTGGTAGACGCATGGGACTTAAAATCCCCCGCTCGTAAGGGCGTGCCGGTTCGATTCCGGCTTCGGGCACCATCTTGAATCAAGGGTTTGCGGGCGAAAGCTGATGCAAGCCCTTGTTCGTTTCTGGTTTGCAGTTTTGGACTTGGTCCGCAATTCACTTGTAGGCATGATCTTTTTGCCCTTTCGATTGCGGATGTACTGCTCGGTCATAAACGACGGTTGTACGCCCAAGTTGATCTCTGGCTTGCAGGATATGCTTCCGGAGTGACGGCCAGCGCGGGAAAGCCAGCAGTAGTAACCCAGACCAAGGTCATAAGAATTGAAGCCCCTGAATTGATCCTGTGTGAGCGGGGAAAGCAGGACGAAGCCGACCTTCGCCTCAACGGTGATCTGTGGGAGCTGAAGGATCAAGCCATAAAGCTACTCGACACCTGCGAGACCGCTGAACGCGCATATCAAGCGCAGTCAGAGCAAGTAGGTCACGACACGTTTCGCGAGAGTGCAAAGTGTGTCGCGACACTGGATTGATCAATCACGAATGTGACTCGCCTGCGCCATGCGCTGCTGCTGAGCGCGGACATCCACAAAGCGCCGAACGATATTGATTGCAAGAACGCGACGGCGGTGAGCAGTATGGCAGTGGTGGAGCGAGACTGCGCCGATGACTGAGATCATTTTCTAGAAGCAAAACAGCTACGCAAGGATTCTTGGTGCTGCTTCATGATGATTTGAAGGTTTGTGCGTTTCTCTTCTGTCTCACCGTACCCATACGCATTTTCGATCTTGTACTGCAGATTGGAAATGTCGTTCCGAATCGATTCGCACTGATCGTTCTGCATGTTGGTCACTCTCGCATTCGCTGCGGAAAGATCGGAGTTGATTTTTGTGTAGGCGTTGCGCCATTCCTCGTTTGCTCGTCGGAATTCATTGTTGGATTTTTCGAGTGCCGCATTGTTGCTGTTCGCTGTATTGAGTGAGCTCTTGAGTTCGCCGTAATCAATCCCGCCTAACAGCACTTGAGATCCTCCAGCTCCGACCAAGGCAGCAATAGGCACTACCAATGCCAGCTTTTTCACGCTTGACCAAAATGCACTTTCTGAAGCTTGCTGTACGTTTTCCATTCCCCCCCTAGTCAAATCGAACATTGTCAGTCAGCGTTGGGTGTAATGGCAAATCGACATTGCGAAAAAATGAATGAACCGGCCAGTTCCTCCGACGATGCAACTAGATACTTTACATTCTCCCGACTTCGTTACACGCCTGATCCCGGCTCCCGAGGTTCGGGAATGGCTCCAAGCCGAGATCCTCGCCGACACTAGCAGCATCCATAACGAAGACCGCGCCCATCTGATCGATGCGGACGTGAGGGGCATGTGGGCGTCTGCTGCATTCACGAAGAAGGGTCGCGCGGTCGTCGGTCAGACTGAACAGGTAGCGTTCCGCGCCGGTGGCCTTCGACTGGGGCTGAAGATCAAGATCAAACAGGGGAACCATGAAGTTCACATCTACAGCGGCCGGCAGTATCGCGGGATTGTGATTTGTCGGTCGATGGAGAGGCCGCAGACCATCGTTGGCTTCAAGATCGGTCATGCTCTGGTCGATGAACTGGACGTGTTGACATCAATCAAGGCGCCGCAAGCCTAGCGCAAGATCAGCCGTTACAACATGCCCGGGGTGCTTGATGAATCTGCTGAAATCCCGGTTTCGGTTCCAAGACGGTCGACTGGCACTGGAAGAAGACGGGTTCTTTTGTAGGGCCTAGCGTCGTTCAGGTCCTGAAGATGGCGGGCCTCTAGCAGTACGAAGCCGCAGTGGCTGAAGTTTCGAGGTCAGGTCAGCAACTGGAAAGAGGGTGCTGCACACTTTCCTGATCAGACTCGGCGTCCAGTTTGCCCCGAGTAATCATCAACAACGCGAACCCCCGCCATCGAGCGGGTATTTTTTACCTGGAGAAAAATGATGATATTACTTCGTACAAGCCAGGCGGGTAGCCGCGACGCGCCCACCGTTCTTGATACGCTAGCCTTATGGGAGGCATCGCGTAATATGCTGCCACCGTTGAGTAGGACAATACAGAAATCAGTCACGCCAAAACTTCGTCCTTCAGAAAGAACCTCCGTAACACGACAACGATTGCATATGTTGCAGCGATCGCTGCTATAGCTCTTATCGCTACCGGAAGATCTAGCCTACTCATAGGCGCTATGATAAATGGGTGAATGCAATACAGGCCGAGCGAATTCCGTGACATAAACTGCACGATTGGACCTGCTGGTCGAGACACCTTCAAGCAGACAACCAATGCAAAGCAGACAAAGAACATCGAAGAGAGTCGTGTGTAGGCGGGCAGATTGTAGGCTTGACCTGGGAAAAACGTCGGGTCAACCACAAATCGCCACTCCAGTGCTGCAAAGATCACAAACAGTCCGGCGCAGCCCCATCCAAGTCGGTTCAGCGCTGAAGGCGATTTTGAGAGCCTGAAGATCAACGCGGCGGCGGCAGGGTATGCAATGTAATTCATGGGATTCCAGAAAGCCCCAGTCCAGACAGTTCCGTGCTGGATGGTCTGCCATTGAAAGAAGCATATGGCTGTCGAGCCGAGTACAGTCCAAATTATGAGTACCGCCATGTTGCAGTAGAGTGCGATAGCGGAAAGCGTGACAGAAATCAGCAGACCTACAAAGAACGAATATGTCTCAAGCGCAGTGACCGTTTGGTAAATCGGGCGTTCATTCAACTTTCCAACGGCCTCCATAAGACCATCTGCACCTCCATAAAAAAGATGATAAGTGATTGCCCAGAACACGAGCAGCGTGCCAATCCGTACAAAACGGCGCCCTAGATATCGAACTGATGTGGCGGTTTCAGCATACAGGTAGCAAGAGGTAAGAATAAAAAAGGGAACTGCTTGGAGTAGAACGTTGAAGTTGATGATGTCCGAGACGTTTGGACTGTAGGGCGCGTCTGTCGCAGAACTAAAAATTGCTGAGGTTCCCGCGACGTGAAAGTGCCATAGCACTACGAAAATCGAAAAGATGGCACGTGCATAATCGAGACCATGAATTTTCTGCCTACCTAACATTGACGGTTCTCTTTTCCGCGGAGTTTTCCGCTTAGTAATGGGGGGAGGGATAAAGATGGTCCCGCAGAAGGGAGCGCAAGTTTATCAGTCCCCTTAAATCCATTCGATACCCAGACCGTCATTGCGTGAGTATTTTTGGAGAAAAGCGATGACCACAACGGAAACAGACCGAGACATCCTCCCTCCATCGCTGCGGGGTGAGGCTCGGAGCGAAGGCACGGTCGGCTAGATTACCGTGGCCTTGACGATCCGCAACCGCGTATTCGACGGCAAGACCCATTCGTGGTGGGGCGAAGGCTACGCCGGCGTATGCCAAGAGGCCGTACCAGTTCAACTGCTGGAACACGATCGACCTGAACCATCAGTTCCTGATTGGCGTGTAGCAGATCCCATTTCGTGAGTTGGCGCAATGTCGCATAGCTGCTGACCAAGTGATCGAAGGCCAGAGAAAAATATGCAGTTGTTCGAGATGCGATCGTCGAAAATGTTGCTGTCTGGGAATGAGACCTGGGGGTGGCAGTCGCCGACTGGCGCCATCGCTTTTGAGATTTCTGGGAACCCACCGGTTTCAACTGGTTACACCTGCAATGGTTCCGAATTTAGTGAGGCCCCTGGTTTGTGATACGCCCCCCCTTTGAGGGGGGGCGAAGTAGTGTTAGTTACACGATTTCTGATGATGATTTTGGTTCGGATTGTTTTTTTACATATCTACTTTTAAGTGAGAAAAATGGTTTTTCAATAACACCATAAGTTAGCATTGAAAACATTACAATTGCAGGGATGGTCAGAAGAGCTGTTTGAGCTATTGTTTCATGGAAGCTGTTGTTAAGGCCAAACTTCGCGAAGTGTGAGTTCGTAAAAGGTATGATGACATAGTGCATGCAATACATTGAGAAGCTGAGCTGTCCAAGCCTTGCCAGGCTGACGTCAATTGACTCTGGGATACGCATTCTGGCATTTGAGTAGCTCACAATAAGGATGGCCCACATCAGTGCCTCAATTAACGGCCAGAAAGCCATTGCTCTAGATGGGCTGAGTCCAATGAGGCCTTTTTGTCCGCAGAATAATATTATAGTGATTGCCGACATGGTCATCCCGGCTACAAGCCACAAGGAGTTGATTTTTCCTGTTGGTATGTGTTTTTTTACAAGATATGCTGCAAACATTCCAATAAGAAATTGATCTATTCTGCCAAGTAGCGTCATGTAAGACACGTTCGTTGCGGATCCTGTTTTTACCCAAATCAGATACTTGAAAAATATGGTTAGGGCTAGCATGCCGAAAATGAAACGAGGCCCTGTTTTTCTCATGAAAAGCATGAGAAATGGGAATATCAGATAGAACTGGAATTCCACTGCTATCGTCCAGAGATGCGCGAACATAGGGAGTTCAACTCCCTGTAGTGTATTTATAAATGGTAGAAGCATGCTAAGAGCTTGTGTGAAAGAGTATTGATAGCCCCAGCCGCATAGCATAATAAGGACGCAGAAGGTATAGAGTGGGTATATTCTTAGTATTCTATTCTTTACGAATTCTAAGTAGTTTATTTCTTTGCCTATCGCAATTTTTGCTAGTAGGTATCCGCTGAGAACCATGAACAGCCCCACGCCCATGTGTCCTTGCTCTACTAGTCCAAGGATTGGGTTGTATGTGCTGTGACCAAGTCCAAAATTGTCTGTAAAACAGTGATAGAAGATTACCATCGCTGCAGCAAGAAATCTAAGATGGTCGAGCCTTGATTCGTATTTCGTATTTTTTGATTCTGCGGGTCTATCTATTATGATGGATAGGAAGATATCATTTTTTAGTGCTGCCAGAGCAATAAGGAAAACTGCACCAAGGACGACTGCAAATATTAATGGCGTTAACAGTTTTTGTTTGATTCCAGACTGCGCGGCAAAATCGAGGCCGGTAAAAATGATTGGTTTTTCTGTGATGCTGTAAAGGTCAATTTTTGTCTTTTGTGATCCGCTCTTTATCTCGACGATTCCGGATCTATTTTGTTTTATAAATGTTACGCTTTCGCTGTTTGCTGGCACTGAAAGCTTGAGTGGTCCGTATGGTGGGATATAGGAAACTATTCTTTCACCTCTGGATTCCCAGCCAGCAGGAATATCAGTCAGCAGAGATGGTCGCTCCATCCAGACCTCTGCTCCTAACGAATTTTCTGACTTTTTTCCTGTGGCATTGATTTCAATGTTAGTAATGCTTCCGGAAAATAGGAACGCAATTATGTACGAGGAAATCGCAGATGTAATTAGGTATGCGATTGGAAGCGAAAGGAAGAGTGCCCAAAGGCTTCGCTCTCCGTAAGGAACGTATTTGGTCACGGCGCTTGATCATTCCCTTGCAGTTTTTTTATCAGCGCATGGTAACACTTCAACCAGGAAGTGGTTCGCCTACCCCTACGTGTTATTCGGAGCTAGCCATGCCCATCACTGCGCAGCAGTTTCTGTAGATCCTCCCAAACGCCGGCGCAAAAGCCGGCGTTTTTGCACCTACCCTCAATATGGTTATATGGTGGTACCAGTTTGTCGGGACCAAACGCGTTGGCGCGTTCATCGCGCAGATAGGCCACGAATCCTGCCAACTGCTGTCCGTGCGCGAGATCTGGGCCGATCGCGCCTCAGTGCGCTACGAATGCCGCAAGGTAGGGCTAGACGAAAATCTGCCCGCTAAAACCCCGAGGCAAGCGCTGAAGTCCGGCCATTGCTGTCAGCCGCTCGACCCACTCTGCGCGCCAGTTTGCTTCGCCGTGCGTGGCTTTGGCCTGGCGGGCCATTCTGCGGGCGGCATTGCGCTGATCTTTTCGTGCCTGTTTGTAGGCATCGGTATTGCGGCAACTGCGGCATTTCACACGATTGAGCTCTCTGCTTGCCGACAGTTGTTTGCCTTTGTGGCCACAGGCCAGATGCCCGTCAACGTTGAAATGGATAACCATGAACTGTCTCCCTTGCGACGTGTATTACTTTTGACAACTCACGCCCTGTGCCGTTCGGCAGTGGAGCGCAGGCAAAAAAACACCCGCATGCGGGCGGGTGAGAGAGTTTTCTGCAAAGGAGTGATTTCACTGTAGATGCGCAGATGTGATCGTTATGTGAAAAACGCAAATGCGGGAAGAATAAACAGTTCGCACAGGCAAACGAGCGGTGACCTGTGTGTCACCGCCTGTGAGGCAAACTCCTGAAACCTTGGCGAGGTCGTTGTCATCTGAACCGAGGCAGTGGCCGATCGACAGGTTTGAGCGCCGACAGCGTATTGCGAATCAGCGGAGCATCCTTCTCTATATCGTTCAGCCGGTCACGGATGCGCAGGGCGGTCGGATGTCCGCCTTGGTGGTCGACCCAGTCGGCGATCTCTTTGCAGGCGGCTGCAAGGCGCGCTTGTCGAGCGTCAAGCAAGGTGAGGAGGGTGGTGATGGACTCTTTTTCGGACATGGAACACCTCCGTTCTATGAAACCTGAGTTGCAGCAAAAAGCCCGCGTGTTGCGAGCCTTCTGCCGTGGGGCGCCGCTCCTTCAGCTGGTTTCAGTATAGACCCGCTTCTGATCGGCATCAGCCGGATGACTCGCGGGCCGGTAGTGGGGAACTCGCTGCGTTGAGACGCTTGCATTCGCGCTGTGCGTCTTCCTCTTTGTCGTAGCCATCGCCAATGAAACCGCCAGTACGCGTATCGCAGATGCGAAACCAGCTATGCGCTTCGGCTGGATCATGCTGACTGTCTCCGGCGCGTCGACCGTGAATAATGATCTTGTTGCAATGCTTCACGACGAAAATGTCTTCCATGGCGTCACCGCAGCTGATTCGTGTCAGATCAACTATAGAAGCCCCCGGCAATCGTGCAAAAAATAGACAGGTCAACTCGTCGGTTGCCGACCCTTTCTCAGCGTTCCGATCAATCCAGGTGTTGGTCAACGTGCACGAATCTTCGAAACTGGTGAACGGCCGGTTCTGGGCTGTTGCTGGGTGATAAGTTGTCGATCAAGGCGCGGTGGTGATGTCGCTCATGCGTTCAAGAAACATTGCCAAAGCCACTTCCTCGGCACGCAAGCCTTTGCGCACCCGTGGACGAGGCAATTCGGCGAGGGCGCCGAGCATGAATTTTTCCACCACGGCGGGATGGATATAGCACTTGCGGCAAACTGCCGGCGTATTGCCCAGCTGTTTGGCGACGCCTTTGACCATCTCCACCACATGCCGTTTGGCCTCGGACTCGGAGGCCCACTGCAACTCACGCAAGACCGACAGGGCCAAAGCGCTACCGGCCCAGGTGCGGTAATCCTTGGCGGTGAAATCGGCGCCGGTCAGGGTTTGCAGGTAGGCGTTGACGTCGGAAGAACTGACGGTGTGCCGCTCACCGTTTTCATCCAGATACTGAAACAGGTTCTGCCCGGGAATTTCCAGGCAACGCTTGATGATCCGCGCCAGACGCCGATCCTTGATGGTGATCTGGTGTTCGATGCCGCTCTTGCCGCGGAACTGGAACAGTATCGCGCTGCCGTTAACCTCGACATGTCGGCTGCGCAAGGTGGTCAGGCCGTAGGAACGGTTGTCGCGGGCGTATTGCGTGTTGCCGACGCGAATCAGTGTGGCGTCGAGCAGGGTGATCACCGTGGCCATGACCTTGTCGCGACTGAAGCCGGGCGCGGCCAACAAAGCCTCCAGTTGCTTGCGCAGTTTCGGCAACGCCAGACCGAACTCGCGCAGCCGCGAATACTTGTCGGCATCGCGCAGCTCACGCCAACGCGCGTGATAGCGATATTGCTTACGGCCACGGGCATCACGGCCGGTGGCTTGCAGATGACCACGCGGGTCGGGGCAGATCCACACGTCGGTATATGCCGGCGGCACGGCGAGGGCATTGATGCGTTTGATTTCGTCGGCGTCGGTGATGCGCTGGCCTGACGGTTCGAAGTAGCAGAATTTGCCGCGCAGCTTCTTGCGGGTGATACCGGGCTGGGTGTCGTCGACGTAATGCAGGTCGGGTGGCAGGTCGGCAGTCAGCACGGTGTCGGGCATGGCAGTTTCCTTTAATGGCGCGGCGGTCTGTAAAGCGATTGACCGCACGCCGATGCCGTGGTGCCGAATGATTTAGGCGAGGACCGCGACCGCTTTGATCTGCGCCCATAAATGCTGGCCCGGATGCACACCCAATTGGTCTCTGGAGTAGCGGGTGATGCGCGCGACTAACGGGGTGCCGCCCGCATCGAGACGAATCAGCACATGGGCAGCGTTGTCGGCCGATTGCTCGCTGACCACGGTGACCGGCAGTCGATTGAGAATGCTGCTGAACTCGCTGTTCTGCAGGCTCAGGCTGATGTCCCGAGCGTGCACTTTGCAGCGTAGGGTCTGGCCTACTTGCATCGGTGCATGGGTGACGCGAATGCTCATCTCGGTGGCCGGCAATTGCAGGCTAAGCAATTGATATTGCGCATCGTAAGCGCTGACCTGGCCTTCGATGATCACGCCAGCGTCATCGCCCATGGCCATCGGCAGATCCAGGCGCGCAAGGGTTTCGCCGATAGGGCCGCTGGCCAGCGCTTTGCCTTCGCTGAGCAACACCAGATGGTCAGCCAGCCGCGCGACTTCGTCCTGTGCATGGCTGACGTACAACAGCGGAATTTCCAGTTCGTCATGCAGGCGTTGCAGATACGGCAGGATTTCACGTTTGCGCTGGCTGTCGAGGGCTGCCAGCGGTTCATCCATCAGCAGCAGTTTCGGGCTGGTCAATAGCGCACGAGCGATGCCGACGCGCTGGCGTTCGCCACCCGACAAGTGCTGCGGGTGACGTTCGAGCAAATGCCCGATACCCAAGAGTTCGGTGGCCTGCGCCATGTCGACTCGACGCTGGGATCGGGTGATACGGTTGAGGCCGAATTGCAGGTTGGCCAGCACCGACAGATGCGGAAACAGGCTGGCTTCCTGAAACACATAGCCGAGAGCACGTTTGTGTGGCGGGACGAAAATGCCGTTGTCGCTGTCTTGCCAGACTTCGTCGTTGATCTGAACGAAGCCATGTTCAGCCCGTTCAAGCCCTGCGATACAGCGCAAACACGTGGTTTTACCCGAGCCAGAGTGCCCATAAAGCGCAGTCACGCCACGGCCGGGCAAGTTAAGGTCGACATCGAGGCTAAAGCCCGCATAGGCCCGTTTCAGACGTACATCAATCATCGATCAGCTCCAGCCTGCGCGGGTCTTGCGGCTGGAGTACAGCGCCAGCAACACCAGAAACGAGAACACCAGCATCGCCCCGGCCAGCCAGTGGGCCTGCGCGTACTCCATCGCTTCGACATGGTCGTAGATTTGTACGGAAACCACGCGGGTCTTGTCGGGAATGTTGCCGCCGATCATCAGCACCACGCCGAATTCACCGACGGTATGCGCGAAGCCGAGGATCGCCGCCGTGATAAAACCGGGGCGCGCCAGCGGCACAATCACGCTGAAAAAAGTGTCCCACGGATTGGCGCGCAAGGTCGCGGCGACTTCCAGTGGGCGGGTGCCGATCGCCGAGAACGCGTTCTGCAAAGGTTGCACCACGAACGGCATGGAATAGATCACCGAGCCGATCACCAGACCGGTGAAGCTGAAGGTTAAAGTGCCCAGGCCCAGCCATTGGGTGAATTGGCCGAGAAAACCGTGCGGCCCCATCATCAGTAACAGGTAGAAGCCGATCACGGTCGGTGGCAGCACGAGGGGCAGGGCAACGATCGCCCCGATCGGGCCGCGCAGCCACGAGCGGGTACGCGACAGCCACAGGGCAATCGGAGTGCCGACCACCAGCAGAATCGCGGTGGTCAGGGACGCCAGTTTCAGGGTCAGCCAGATCGCCGCGAAATCGGCACTCGTCAGCGCCATTTACAGTTGGTATCCGTAGGACTTGATCACCGCAGCGGCTTTCGGGCCTTTGAGGTATTCGACCAGCGCTTTGGCGGCGGCATTGTCTTTGCCTTTGTTGAGAATCACGGCGTCCTGTTTGATCGGGTCATGCAGGCTCGCAGGCACGATCCACGCCGAACCGCTGCTGACTTTGCCATCCTTGTAGATCTGCGACAGGGCGACAAAACCCAGTTCGGCGTTGCCGGTCGAGACGAATTGGTAAGCCTGGGTGATGTTCTGGCCTTCAACGATCCTGGCTTTGGTGGCTTCGGTCAGTTTGAGTTTTTCCAGCACTTGTGTGGCTGCCAGACCGTAGGGAGCCGCTTTCGGGTTGGCGATGGACAGGTGCTGATACTCGTTGTTTTTCAGCACCTCGCCTTTGGCATCGACATAACCTTCTTTCGCCGACCACAACGCCAGAGTGCCAATGGCGTAGGTGAAGCGAGAGCCTTTGACGGTGTCGCCTTCTTTTTCCAGTTTTTCCGGGGTGGTGTCGTCAGCGGAGAGGAGCACTTCAAACGGCGCGCCGTTCTTTATCTGAGTGTAGAACTGCCCAGTAGCGCCATAGGCTGCAACCAGTTTGTGCCCGGTGTCTTTTTCAAAATCGGCGGCGATGGCCTGGATCGGCGCAGTGAAGTTGGCTGCAACCGCCACTTGCACTTCATCAGCCTCAACTGCGCCTACGGCGAAGACCGCAAGCAAAGAGGCCAGGCAGGCAGGGGCAAAGCGTGAAGCACGAATGGTCATGTAACAGCTCCGTTATTGGCTAATGCAGAGGGCAGCTATTGTTGGGAGTGAGCTGCGCCGATGCGAGAGGGCGAATTCGCTATATATAGAAATATATAGCGAAATGCCGCCAAACAGGAAGTGTTGGTTGAAATCAGCCTGAGGACGCCTGAATCCTCACGCTGCCTGGCCTCAATGCCGAGTGAGCTTTGCCAGCGCACCCTCAGCCAATTGTCGGGTCAGTTCAGCGCTACCCATGTCTTTGCCCAAGGTGAAGGCTTGACCGGCCCAGAGGTTGGCAAACTCTGCCTCGTTGATCGCTCGCAACGGCATCAACGCACCACCGGCCAAGGGAAATGCCGGTGCCTTGGGCGACATCGGACCCAGCTCACGCATGACGCGGTTCAGAATGCCTCGCGCCGGCCGCCCGGTGAAAATATTGGTGATCGCCGTTTCGCTGTCCTTGGCGGTGCGCAACGCTTTGTGGTGAGCGGCGCTGACTTTGGCCTCCGGCGTGAACAGATAGGCCGTGCCGACCTGTACCGCTGAGGCCCCTAACAGAAATGCCGCCGCCACGCCGCGTGCATCGGCAATGGCTCCGGCGGCAATCACTGGTACGTTCACCGCATCGACCACCTGAGGCACCAAGGCAAACGTGCCGACCTGACTGCTCAGATCCTCGCTGAGAAACATGCCGCGATGGCCGCCGGCCTCGTAGCCCATGGCGATAATTGCGTCGCAGCCGTGCTGTTCCAGCCAAATCGCTTCATCGACAGTGGTGGCCGAGGAGAGAATTTTCGCTCCGGTTGCCTTGACTCGATCGAGCAGGGATTTCTCTGGCAAACCGAAATGGAAACTCACCACCTCGGGCCGAAACTCTTCCAACACTTCGCAGGCTGCCGCATCGAACGGCGCCCGGTTGGACACTGGTGTCGGTGCAGCGAAATCGGCGCCCAGTTCGCGGTAATACGGTTCCAGCAAATGCTTCCAGTCACGCGCACGTTGCTCATCGGCTGCCGGTGGCTGGTGGCAGAAGAAGTTCACATTGAGGGGGTTTTTGGTGTGTTGGCGAATGGTTTTCAGCTCTTCGCGCAATTGCTCGATGCTCAGCATGGCCGCCGGCATCGATCCCAAGCCACCAGCGTTGCATACCGCGATGACCATGGACGAATTCGTCGCACCGGCCATCGGGCCCTGGATGATCGGCAATTCAATACCGAGCAGGTCAAGAATGCGTGTGTCTGGCCATTGGCTCATGAAAGCTGTTCTCCGAACGAGGTAGCGGGCAGGGACGGCAGACCCGGTTTTTAACAGCAAAAACGGATTTGGAGCCAGTTCGAAATTCAGAACAACCCGTGCAGTTTTTCAGCGTCGGAGCTGGTCACCACCCAAGGACCGTTCACGCTGGTGGCGGAGAACCAGATGCCGTTTCCGACTGCATACCAACTGCTGTTGTCGACACGAATGCCACGACCGTCGAAAAAGCATAGTCGCCCGCCATGAAAATACCGGGCAGATTCACCGATTGGCACAAAGTCGAATGTGGCAGAGTGTTGCGATGTGGTATTTCAAGGCACGACATTCTGAAACAGTCATGCGAGGCAGTCATGTTCAACGCCATTGTAATCGACAAAGACGACAGCGGTTATCGCGCCAACCTGCAGCAGGTCAACGAAGAGCAAATGCCCAAGGGCGATGTCACCGTGGCTGTCGCGTACAGCACGCTGAACTTCAAGGACGGCCTGGCGATTACCGGCAGCAGCCCGGTGGTACGCCAGTTTCCGATGGTGCCGGGGATCGACCTGGCGGGCACCGTAGAAGCCAGTTCGCACCCCGACTATAAGGTGGGTGATCAGGTGCTACTGAATGGCTGGGGTGTCGGCGAGAATCACTGGGGCGGTCTGGCGCAGAAGGCGCGACTCAACGGCGACTGGCTGATTCCTTTGCCCAAAGCCTTTACGGCGGCGCAAGCCATGGCCATCGGTACGGCCGGGTATACGGCGATGCTGTGCATTCTCGCGCTTGAGCGTAATGGCGTGACGCCGGATCAGGGTGAAGTACTGGTCACCGGCGCCAATGGCGGCGTCGGCAGTTTTGCCATCGCCCTGCTGAGCAAGCTCGGCTATCGCGTCGTCGCATCCACCGGCCGTGTCTCCGAGCATGAATATCTGCAGCAGTTGGGCGCCGGTGAAATCATCGACCGCGCCACCTTGTCGGCGCCCGGCAAGCCGTTGGCCAAAGAGCGTTGGGCAGCGGTGATCGATTCAGTGGGCAGTCACACACTGGCCAATGCCTGCGCGAGCACTCGCTCCGAAGGCACCGTCGCCGCTTGTGGTCTGGCGCAAGGCATGGACTTCCCGGCTTCGGTGGCGCCATTCATTTTGCGTGGCGTGACCCTCGCCGGCATCAACAGCGTGACCCAGCCCAAGGCGCGACGCCTGGAAGCGTGGGGTCGTCTGGCCAAGGATCTGGATTTCTCCTTGCTGGCATTGATCAGCCATGAAATCGGCTTGAGTGAAGCCATCGATGCGGCGCTAGAATTGCTCGCCGGGAAGCTTCGCGGACGGGTTGTGGTCGACGTCAATCGTTAAGCCTGCGTCTCGCGTTCCAGCAACTGACGCTTGCGCTCCACTCCCCAGCGATAGCCCGAGAGATTGCCATCGCTGCGCACCACGCGGTGGCACGGGATCGCCACCGCCAGGCGGTTGGCACCGCAAGCCTGAGCCACCGCGCGCATGGAGGTCGGTGCGCCGATGCGTTGGGCAATCTCGGCGTAACTGGCCGTATGGCCCGCCGGGATTTCCCGCAGCGCCTGCCAAACGCGCTCCTGAAACGCAGTGCCGCGAACGTCCAGCGGCAGATCCAGGCCAAGCGCCGGGGCTTCGATAAAACCCACGACCTTGGCGATCAGTTGCTCGAAGCCCGCGTCCGCGCCGATCAGGTTGGCTTGGCGAAACTGATCCTGCAGATCGCACACCAGTTGATGCGGATCATCACCCAGCAGAATCGCGCACACACCGCGCTCGCTTTGCGCCACCAGAATCGCTCCGAGTGAGCACTGGCCGACGGCGAAACGAATGTCGTTGTTCTTTCCCGCCGCGCGATAGTCACCGGGTTTCATCCCCAGCAAGTGATCCGCTGATTCATAGAAACGGCTGTTGGAATTGAAACCCGCGTCGTACAGCGCATCCGTCACGGAGCCGCCGTCTGCCAGACGCTCGCGGGCTTTGCGCGAGCGATGAGCTGTCGCATAGCCTTTGGGCGTCAACCCCGTCGCGGCTTTGAACACGCGATGGAAGTGAAACGGACTCAGACCCGCGGTTGCGGCCAGTTCGTTGAGCGCCGGCAATATTTCGGCGGATTCGATGTGGCGGCAGGCAATGGCGACAGTTGCGGCATGCTGCGCGGCGACGTCACTTTGATCTTTGCTGGCACGCTTGCTCGGCCGATAGCCGGCAGCTTCGGCCTGTTCAGCGGTATCGAAAAACACCACGTTCTGCGGTTTCGGCAAGCGGGAGAGGCTGCTCGGGCGGCAGTAGATGCCGGTGGTTTTCACCGCGTAGACAAATTGCCCGTCCGCCTGTGGATCTCGCGCCACCACGGCGGCCCAGCGTGGATCGTTTTCGGTCTTGAAGGGGGGCGAAAGCGTTTTCATGATGGTTTGTCCGTTGACCTGTTTGATTCAGGTTAACCAGCGTCGCAGGGCGCAACACTCCGGGCCTTGCGGTCAAACTTTTGCAGGTTATCCGGCCACGCGAAAGGTCAGATTGATCCGCTGCTCACCCAAGCGTGGATGCCGACCCTGCTTGATTGGCAACACACCGTGATAACGCAAGCGATCAACGCCACCCCAGACCACCATGTCGCCATGCAGCAAGGCAATACGCTGGCTCTTGTCGCTGCGACTGAAGCCACCGAAAAGGAACATGGCCGGTAACCCGAGTGACAAGGAAACGATCGGTGCGCTGTAGGCTTTTTCGTCTTTGTCCTGATGCAATGACATCTTGGCGCCGGGGACGTAGCGGTTGATCAGGCAGGAATCGGCATTGAAATCAGCAAATCCGGCTTGCGCCGCTGCCGAATGCGCCAGCGTCGAGAACACTTCCGGCATCGCTGGCCATGGCAAATCACTGAGCGGGTCGACGCTTGAATAGCGGTAACCGCGGCGATCGGTGATCCAGCCCAAAGGCCCGCAACTGCTGGTGCCCACCGACATGCTGAATCCGCCTGGCGTGACCATGTGGCGCAAGGGCGCTGCGACAAGAATTGCATCCAGCGCCGGCAGGATTTGCTCGATCAGCGGCAAGGCAAAACCATGCAGCACCCAAGATTGTTCGCCAATCTGTTCGGTGCGGGGGCGTTGCTCGGGTTCATGATCGGCGAACAGATCGAATGTGTTCGGTTGCATGCTGGTCAACTGGCATCGTGAAAGATGATGCCTAGGGTATGCCTTTTTCCACTGTGCAGGCGACTGACGCCGTGACGCAGGGTCACTCCTTGACTCATGGTCGAAGCAGTCAGTCTGGATCGAATTCGCTGCCGCGTCTTACAGTGCTTTGCTGACGGCGATTTCGCTGATCACGTCTGTCTGGTCGTGAAGCTTGTCCAGTTCAGCCTTGGCCTCTTCTTCAGTGCCGTTTACCAACTGCGCGAACTCGAAGCGGCGTTCACCGTTGAGTTTGTACTTGATGACGTATTTGGTTGTTTGGGCCACGGTCATGCATTCCTTTCTGGTTGAGCGACGTGTCTCAGCTGAGTTTGCTGCTGGAGCGACGGATTATCTTTATCGAGTGGGTCAGCGTCGGCTTGCGGGTCACGCTGATCGCACGGCGGTTGACGGTGTCGATGGTGATGTTCCAGAAACCGGTGCTCGGCGCGGTGATACGGGCCGGGAAGGTGTCGAAGGCGCCGCCGTGATAGGTGTGACGGCCGCCATTCTTGAAGCTGCGGAAGTTGGCGTCGTTCATCAGACGGATGTTGCACATTTGCGAGCATTGGATGACGACGATGTCGTCTTCGTTGAGGTGTTCGCGCTGGTGAATGAATTTCATGGGCGCCTCCAGAAGGGCTTTTTCTACAAAATCAAAACGATAGCTTGTAATTGCGCGCAGTTTATCAGCCCGCACGGGTTATTATCTGGCCGTCGGGCGTTGGTTTGACAATTTTGAACAGATATTCGCGATTGGATGCGGGTTAAATGCAGAAGGCCCCGGAGAAAAACGGCATTTGTGCTGTCGGACGGTCTTTAACGGAGGTTTTGTATGAAGTGGGGTGTGGTGTGTCTGCCGTTGGTTCTGGCTGTGGGTGGTTGTGCGAGTGTTTCCGAAATCAATGAAACGCTGCCGACCATGAGCGTGATCTCCGGCAAGAAACCCCATGAATATGCCCAGTGTCTGGCCGAAAAACTGGCAGACAGCCGCGGCGCGTTGCAAGTGCAGCCGCACAAGGACGGGGTTCAGGTGATCGTGCCAGGGAAACTTTCCACCGGCGCCGCAGCGGTGTTTGATATCGAAGATCGCTCCGGCGGCAGCAGCATCAAACTGCATGAGCGCATGTCGAATGTGCCGGTTCGCCCGCGTGACGTGCAAAAGGCCGCCAATGCGTGTATTTCCGGCTGATAGACTGACAGTCATCAGCACCGATGCCGTCGCAGTCATGCTGTGACGGCATTTTCATTTCTGGAGTCGCGATGAAGCGAGAGCAAGTACGGGAGCGCCACGTAGAGGGCCTGATCTCTGCCACCCATGTCATCCAGAACCCGGCGAATCCGGGGGAGTGGATCGTGTTTTTCAAGAAGAGCGCCGGACGCAGTTATTTCCTGGTGGACGATAACGACGAAGTCGAATCCTTCAACCGTCTCGACGATCTGATCGAAGTCGTGCGCGGGCTCGGGATCAAATTCGCCGAAATTCATATGTAGGGTCTATTTGCAGACCACGACAACGCTGCGGTTCTTGTAATTGCCGACATCGACGCCCAGGGTTTTCTCGCTTTCCTTGGGCTGGGGCGTGCCGTCAGTGCCAACGATGCGATAACCCGTGCCTGCGCAGGACGCATCGGCTTTTTCATAGCAGGTCGCCCAGGAGTTGGCTTCGCCGGAGCAATCGATCGAGAGCCCCTGTTCACCGTTGTTCAGGTACGTGGGCTGCGAGGTGGCACAGCCGGCCAGTGCCAATACTGCAATCAATGGCAGGAATTTTTTCAGGGTCATGTTCGTGGTCTTCAGCGAGGGGGACTAGACGCTCTGACAGCGCCGGTGTGAAAAGGTTATAGCGTTTGGCCACTTGTTTGTCAGCGGGCACAAAAAAGCCCTGCGCAAGGGCAGGGCTGGGGCGTGTCGGGACTGATCAGTCCTGATCTTTGCCACGGCGCTTGGCCGATGCCGGAGTGTCCGTGAATACGGAAGCCACATCGGTCGCCATTTGTTCGCTGTCGAAAGGCCCGGCGATGTGTTCGCCATTGGTGGTGGTCAGCGTCCACTTGCCGTCTTTCTTGTCGATCACATACCCGTTGATGATTTTTACCGCGGCCATCTATCTGTCTCGTTCGCTGGTTCAAAGGCGCCATGATACCGCCAAATGCTGGCATTGGGGGGCTATGAGCGTATGGTAATCCGGATTGTCGACAGCTATGAGCTACGCTGATCTGGCTGCGCCCGGATGTCGATGGAACTATCGGCGAGAATATTTCTCTATGTTGGCATCGGTTAGCCAGTGCGGGGCATTGTAAGGTGCACGCCGCCTGATTAGACTGCGCCGAAACTCGTACACACAGCCTTTTCAAGGACTTATAT
>Ga0157369_10000416_pt1 | contig 56361 bp, 52 predicted proteins | sample C25metaG_FD_113461 | JGI IMG/M metagenome (GOLD analysis project Ga0157369, IMG submission 113461) | Corn rhizosphere microbial communities from Kellogg Biological Station, Michigan, USA - C2-5 metaG | ecosystem: Host-associated > Plants > Roots > Rhizosphere > Soil | place: USA: Michigan... | reverse complement strand
GATGCCGACGTTCGGGCGAAAGCCTTCGCGATCCAGCATACAACCACCTTCGAATCCTTTAAAATTGCTTTGATTATAAACAGATAACGAGCCTTTGGCATCGGCATGCACCAGAAGGGTTCCAGCTGTCGCATCAATCGTGCCTCATGCCGTCGATCTCTTGTCTGACGAATCGCGCCCACGCTTGGCTAGACGATTGTCGGCTATGCTGCCGGCGCGGCGGCGGTTCTCGCCGATGTCCCGAATCACTCGTTCCCCCTCTTCCGGCAGCTCGCTGCGAGCCGCCGCTTTTGGAAAATTGTTGAATGAAAGCCACTCGTTTCTTTATCGGCACCTTGAAGGAAGCTCCGGCGGACGCGGAAGTCGTCAGCCACAAATTGATGTTGCGCGCGGGCATGATTCGGCGCGTGGCAGGCGGCGTCTACAGCTATCTGCCCGTCGGCTTGCGCTCGATCCGCAAGGTCGAGGCGATCGTGCGCGAGGAGATGAACCGTGCGGGCGCGCTCGAGTTGTTGATGCCGACCGTGCAGCCGGCCGAGTTATGGCAGGAATCGGGGCGCTGGGAACAGTACGGCCCCGAATTGCTGCGCTTCAAGGATCGCAAGCAAAGCGATTTCGTGCTTGGCCCGACGCACGAAGAGGTGGTGACCGACATCGCGCGCAACCAGATCAAGAGTTACCGGCAAATGCCGGTGAACTTCTATCAGATCCAGACGAAGTTCCGCGATGAAATTCGTCCCCGTTTCGGCGTGATGCGCGGCCGCGAGTTCACGATGAAGGACGCTTACTCCTTCGACAAGGATCAGGCGGGGCTGCAAGAGTCGTATCAGAAAATGTTCGACGCCTACGTGCGCATCTTCACGCGGATCGGGCTCGAGTTCCGCGCTGTCGCGGCCGATAGCGGCGCGATCGGCGGCAATCGCTCGCAGGAATTTCACGTCATTGCGGCGACCGGCGAAGACGATATCGCCTACTGCCCGTCATCCGATTTCGCGGCCAACGTCGAAGCGGCCGAAGCGTTGCCGCTCTACGCCGAGCGCGCCGCGCCGCGCGAGGCGATGCAAAAGACGGCCACGCCCGGCAAAGCCAAATGCGAAGCGGTCGCCGAGCTGTTGAACATCCCGCTCGAGCGCACGATCAAGTCGATCATCCTTGCGACGGACAATGAGGGCGCCGAGCCGACCATTTGGCTGCTGATGTTGCGCGGCGATCACGATTTGAACGAGGTGAAGGTCGGCAAGCTGCCGGGTCTCGCAGGGTTCCGATTCGCTACCGAAGCCGAGATCATCGAATGGTTCGGCACGCCGCCGGGGTACCTCGGCCCGATCGGCACGAAAAAGCCGGTCAAGGTCGTCGCCGATCGCACGGTGGCGAACATGAGCGACTTCGTCGTCGGTTCGAACGAGGTCGACTATCACACGACCGGCGTGAATTGGGGGCGCGACCTGCCCGAGCCTGTCGTTGCGGATATCCGCAACGTGCGTCCTGGCGATCCCTCGCCCGACGGCCAGGGCACGATCGAAATCTGCCGTGGCATCGAAGTGGGGCACGTGTTTCAGCTCGGCACGAAGTACTCCGAAGCAATGGGCGCGACGTTCCTCGATGAGACCGGCAAGCCGCAGCCGATGGTCATGGGCTGTTACGGCATCGGCATCACGCGCATTCTCGGCGCGGCCATCGAACAGAACTTCGACGAGCGCGGCATCATCTGGCCGGAAGCCATCGCGCCGTTCGAACTCGTCTTGTGCCCGATGGGCTACGACCGCAGCGAGAGCGTGCGCGCCGAAACGGACAAGCTCTATGCGCAACTGACGCAGGCGGGGATCGACGTGATTCTCGACGATCGGGGCGAGCGCCCGGGTGTCATGTTCGCCGATTGGGAGTTGGTCGGCGTGCCGCATCGCCTCGTGATCGGCGAGCGCGGGCTCAAGGAGGGCAAGGTCGAATATCAGGGTCGTCGCGATGCGCAAGCGACGCTGCTGCCGATCGACGAGGCTGCTGCTACCGCCACCGAGAAAATTCGGGCGGCGCTCGCACGCACCGGTCTCGCTCGCTAAGGAAAGCATGGGCCGCCGCTCCGGCTCGCGGCCCATCGCCGGCAAGCGGCTTCGGCGTCCCGTCGGGAGCCTATGCCGCGCACCGGTCGCCGCCGGCCAGATGCAGCCCGCCGGCTAGCGAAGGCTCGGCTCCGACGGCGCGGGCCGATCGAACGCGTCGCCGGCCCCTCCTCGCGTCAAGCGCCTTCCGTCAGCGCGCGAATGGTCGGCAGGTTGCGCCAGTAGCCCTTCGCGTCCATGCCGCAGCCGAACACGTAGCGATCGGGCACCTCGAAGCCGCAGAAATCGGGGCGCAGCGGTTTGGCTTTTGCGATCTGCTTTTCGCACAACACCGCGCTCAGGAAGCGCTTGGCGCCCATGGCGAGAATTCGATCGCGAATCGCGGCCATGGTTTCGCCTTCATCGAGAATGTCGTCGAGCACCAGTACGACGCGGTCCTTCACCGATTCCGCCGGTGCGACGCGCCACTGCATGTCCGCGCTGCCTTTGGTCGTATTGCGGTAGCGCGTCAGATGGATGTAGTCGAACTCGAGCGGGAAATCGAGATGCGGCAGCAGCATGCCCGTGAACACGGCGGCGCCGCCCATCACCGATAGCAGCAGTGGAAAATCCTCGCCGATTTGCGTGCGGATGGCCGTGGCCATGCGTGCGATCGACGCATTGACCTCGGAGGCCGAGACGATCTCTTCCGAGTGTTGAAAGATATGGAGAGCTTCTTCGCGATTCATGGCGTTCGGCGAGCAGTGACTGTATACATAGTGTGGAGCGGGGCGCGGCGGCGCGCCTCGGCATTAACCCCTGCGCTCAACGCATGCCCGGCAGCATGCCCTTCATGCCGCGCATCATTTTCTGCAGATTGCCGCCCTTGAGCTTTTTCATCATCGTGCGCATCTGCTCGTACTGATTGAGCATGCGGTTCACTTCCTGCACCTGCACCCCGGCGCCTGCCGCGATGCGGCGCTTGCGCGTGGCCTTGATGAGCTCGGGCTTGGCCCGCTCGGCCGCGGTCATGGAGTTGATGATGCCCTCCATGCGGCGCATTTGCTTCTCGGCCTGTCCCATATCCGCACCGGCCGCCGCTTGCTGGAACTGCGCAGGCAGCTTGTCCATCAAGGTGGACAGCCCCCCCATGTTCTTCATTTGCGACAGTTGAGCGCGGAAATCGTTGAGATCGAAGTCGCCGCCTTTCTTGACTTTGTCGGCGAGCTTCTGCGCGGCCTTGACGTCGACGTTGCGCTGCGCCTCCTCGACGAGCGCGAGAATGTCGCCCATGCCGAGAATGCGATTGGCCATCCGCTCGGGATAGAACACCTCGAGCCCGTCGAGCTTCTCCGCTACGCCGACGAACTTGATCGGCTTGCCCGTCACGTGGCGCACCGATAGCGCCGCACCGCCTCGCGAGTCGCCGTCGAGCTTGGTCAGCACCACGCCCGTGAGGGGCAGCGCGTCGTTGAAGGCCTTGGCCGTGTTCACGGCGTCTTGGCCGAGCATCGCATCGACCACGAACAGCGTTTCGACCGGCTTGACGGCCGCGTGCAGCGCGGCGATCTCCTGCATCATCGCCTCGTCGATGCCCAGACGGCCGGCGGTGTCGACGATCAGCACGTCGTGATAGTGGCGCTTGGCCCAGTCGAGGGCGCCAAGCGCGATGTCGACCGGTTTTTGATTCGGCTCCGAGGGGAAGAAATCGGCGCCGACCTGCTCCGTGACCGTCTTGAGCTGTGCGATAGCGGCGGGACGGTACACGTCGCACGAGACCGTGAGCACCTTCTTCTTGTGCTTCTCGCGCAACATCTTCGCGAGCTTGCCTGCCGTGGTGGTTTTACCCGCGCCTTGCAGGCCCGCCATGAGGATGACCGCGGGCGGCGTGACAGCGAGGTCCAGTTCCGCGGCGCGGCCCTCGTAGTCGCCGCCGATAACGGCCGTCAATTCGCGCTGGACGACGGCGACGAGCGCTTGGCCCGGCGACAGGCTTTGCATCACTTCTTCGCCGAGCGCCTTTTCCTTGACCTTGGCGACGAAGTCGCGCACGACCGGTAGCGCTACGTCGGCCTCGAGGAGTGCGAGACGCACTTCGCGCAGCATTTCCTGCGTGTTGGCTTCGGTGAGGCGGGCTTCGCCGCGCAGCGTCTTGACGACGCGCGCCATCCGTTGGGTGAGTGTGTCGAGCATGGGGGGCGGTTGGGCAAGGCGGCCGCCTTTCGCTCATCGGCTCGTCGACTCGTCGCACGAGCAGGGCGGGAAAGGCGGCCTAGTGTAAACTTGGGATATGGATATTGTACTGTATGCCCTCACCGCGCTCCTTTACGGGGGACTGGCCGTCGTCGGCTGGCACGCGCACAGGCTCGAAAGTGCGCCGTCGATGCTCTCGAGCGTGCCGCCCGTGCCCGCGGCGGCGCGCGTCTCGTTCGCGCTCTCGCCGCGTCTTGCGCGCGGGTTGCTGTTCGCGGCGATCGTCGCGCACGGGGTGTTGCTGCATACCACCATCTTCCCCCGCCACGCGATGGTGTTCGGTTTCGCGTTCGCGCTTTCGGCCATGTTTTGGCTCGGCGCCTGCATCTACTGGATCGAGAATTTTTTCTTTCCGCTCGATAGCCTCGGTCTGCTCGTGCTGCCCTTCGCGTGCGTGGCCTCGTTGCTGCCGCTCGTGTTCGGGGGTGTGGAGGTGCTGTCGTACGCGGCCGCGCCGCTGTTCAAGACCCACTTCATCATCGCGAACATCGCCTATGGGCTGGCCGCCATCGCCGCGCTGCACGCCGTTCTGATGCTGTTTGCCGAGCGTCGCCTGCATGCGTTGCGCGGCGCGCTCGAGCGCAGCGGCGGGGGCTGGGTCGCCAGTTGGCTCGATACGCTGCCGCCGCTGCTCACGTTGGAAAAGCTGTTGTTCCGCTTGATCAGCGCCGCCTTCGTGCTCCTCACGCTCACGCTCGTCTCGGGTGTGCTGTTCAGCGAGCAGTTACTGGGCCGCCCGCTCACGTTCGATCACAAGACCGTCTTCGCGGTGCTGTCCTGGGTGATGTTCGGCGGCCTGCTGACCGCGCGCAAGGTATCGGGCTGGCGCGGGCGCGCGGCGTTGCGCTGGGTGCTCGCATCGTTCGTCGCCTTGCTGCTGGCCTACGTGGGCAGCCGCTTCGTCTTAGAGGTGCTACTCCACCGTCCCGTGGTTTGAGTTTGATTTTCATGCGACAGATTCTTTTACTCGTCGTCTTCGTGCTCGCGGCCCGGTGGCTGGTGAAGACGATGCGCGCCGCTCAAACGCAAGCCGCGATGCGCGGCGCGGCGCGCCCCGGCGCCCCGGGCCGCCGCGCAGGACCGCAAGCGGCAACCGAGCCGCGCCAGCTTGCCGAGCCGATGGTGCGCTGCGCCGTCTGTGGCGTGCACGCGCCGAAGAGCGAATCCGTTTTCAGCGGCGCGCACTACTTTTGCAGTGCCGAGCACGCGCGGCGGTATGCGGCGCGCGCGAGCGGCCGCGAGGGCCGGTGAGCGCAACGCCGTTCGCCGTCGGCGACGACGGCTGGGTGCGCGGCGCGCGTGCGCTGCCCTCGCCGAATTTCGAGGCGCGGCCCATCGGCGCCGTCCCGACTTTGGTCGTCGTCCACAACATCAGCCTGCCGCCGGGACAGTTCGGCGGCAGCGCGATCGCCGATCTTTTCCTGAACCGCCTCGACTGCGACGCGCATCCTTATTACGACGCTCATCTGCGCGGGTTGCGCGTGTCGTCGCACTTCGTCATTCGCCGTGAGGGTGAGCTCGAACAGTTCGTATCGTGCGACGCGCGTGCTTGGCATGCGGGCGTTTCGAGCTTCTTCGGGCGCGAGCGTTGCAACGACTTCTCCGTGGGCATCGAGTTGGAGGGAGCGGACGATCAACCCTTCGAGCCGGCCCAATACGCGACACTTGCTTCGCTGGTCGCGGCGCTCGCCGCGCACTACCCGATCGAGGCGTTGGCCGGTCATTCCGATATCGCGCCTGGCCGCAAGACCGATCCCGGCCCGCATTTCGATTGGGCGAGGCTGCAGCGCGAGACCGCGCTCGCGGATCGGTATTTCCCCTATCGGCAGGCCTGATTTTCGCTCCGGCGCGACCTGGCCGGGACAGCGCAAACCCGCGTACCGCTTATGTTTCCGATAAGTCCTTGTCCCGGCTCGGTTAATCAAAAGTCAAGCGTCCCGCGTCAAATAAAGCGTTTTGCTTTGACCGGTCGCTCTACTATACTTGGTGGCAATTCGACGCAGTTGCACTAGATATTGTGTCGACACGCCGCCGTGTCCAAGTAGCGGGCAGCGCGCTCGGACCGCAGAATGCGGCGTGAAAATCATCTGGGTCGGGCGCCGGGCATAGCCCGGCGCTCCACCTTCGGGGCAAAAACGGGGCGAGCCAGAGCCGCAAAAGCCATGACGAAGACCATCGTCTTTTTCGACTCACGCTGCCACGCAGCCCGGTCGCTTCGTTTCTTCTCCCGCACCTCATCGTTCGCGCTCGGGGTGGCGCGGCGGTTGTTCCAATCCGCGGTTTAACCGCACATCCAAGATCAGGAGCTTTGCACATGCAAACGACCGACAACATGACGAGCCAGCACGAAGGCGCGCTAAGCGGGCGCGCCGTCAGCGGGCAAGGTGGCGCCTACGCGCAGCCGCTCGCGCCGCAGGCGACCTTCGCGGACTACAAGGTCATCCGCCGCAATGGCAGCGTCGTGTCGTTCGAGCCGTCCAAAATCGCGATCGCCGTCACCAAGGCGTTCCTCGCCGTGAACGGCGGGCAAGGCGCCGCGTCCGCTCGCGTGCGCGAACTCGTCGAGCAACTGACGCAAAACGTCGTGCGCGCGCTCGTGCGCAGCCGCCCCAACGGCGGCACGTTCCACATCGAAGACATCCAGGATCAGGTCGAGCTGGCGCTGATGCGCGGCGGCGAACACAACGTCGCGCGCGCCTATGTTCTTTATCGCGAAAAGCGCAACCAAGAGCGCGGCCACGAGCAGGAAGTCGCCGCCACGCCGTCCTCGGGCCTGAACGTCGTCGACAATGGCATCGCGCGTCCGCTCGATCTGCAGGCGCTGCATGCGTTGATCGCATCGGCTTGCGAGAACCTGGGCGATGCGGTGAGCCCGCAGCCGATCGTCGCCGAAACGGTCAAGAACCTCTATGACGGCGTGCCGATGAGCCAGGTCTACGACTCGGCGATTCTCGCGGCGCGCACCATGATCGAAAAGGATCCGGCCTATAGCCAAGTGACGGCCCGTATCCTTCTGCACACGATTCGCCGCGAAATCCTGGGCGAGGAAGTGACGCAAGGCGAGATGAACGAGCGCTACGCCGAGTACTTCCCGCAGTTCATCAAGCGCGGCGCCGAAGCCGAACTGCTCGACGAGAAGCTGCTGCAGTACGACATGAAGCGGCTGGGTGCCGCCCTCGACGCGAGCCGCGATCTGCAATTCGGCTACCTCGGGCTGCAGACGTTGTACGACCGCTACTTCCTGCACGTCGAAGGCACGCGCATCGAGATGCCGCAGGCATTCTTTATGCGCGTCGCCATGGGTCTCGCTTTGAACGAGATCGACCGCGAGGCGCGGGCGATCGAGTTCTACAACGTGCTCTCGACGTTCGACTTCATGAGTTCGACTCCGACGCTGTTCAATTCGGGCACCCGCCGCTCGCAGCTGTCGTCGTGCTACCTGACGACGGTCGCGGACGATCTCGACGGCATTTACGAAGCGTTGAAGGAAAACGCGCTGCTCTCCAAGTTCGCCGGCGGCCTGGGCAACGACTGGACGCGCGTGCGCGCGCTCGGCTCGCACATCAAGGGCACCAACGGCAAGTCGCAAGGGGTCGTGCCGTTCCTGAAGGTCGTCAACGATACGGCCGTGGCGGTGAACCAGGGCGGCAAGCGCAAAGGCGCCGTCTGCGCCTATTTGGAAACGTGGCACCTGGACATCGAGGAATTCCTCGAGCTGCGCAAGAACACGGGCGACGACCGCCGCCGCACGCACGACATGAACACGGCCAATTGGATCCCCGACCTGTTCATGCGGCGCGTGATGGAAGGCGGCGATTGGACGCTGTTCTCGCCGTCGACCTGCCCGGATCTGCACGACAAGTTCGGCGCCGACTTCGAGAAGGCTTACACGGCGTATGAAGAAACGGTCGAGCGCGGCGAGATCAAGCTCTTCAAGAAGATTCCGGCCGCTCAGCTCTGGCGCAAGATGCTCGGCATGCTGTTCGAGACGGGCCACCCCTGGATCACGTTCAAGGATCCGTGCAATGTGCGCTCGCCGCAACAGCATGTGGGCGTCGTTCACTCGTCGAATCTGTGCACCGAGATCACGCTGAACACGAGCGACACCGAGATCGCCGTCTGCAACCTCGGCTCGGTCAACCTCGTCGCGCACCTGGTGAAGCAGGCCGACGGCAGCTACGCGCTCGATCACGACAAGCTCAAGCGCACCGTCAGCGTGGCGATGCGCATGCTCGACAACGTCATCGACATCAACTATTACGCCGTGCCCAAGGCGCGCAACTCGAATTTGAAGCACCGCCCGGTCGGCATGGGCATCATGGGCTTCCAGGACTGCCTGCATCTGCTGCGCGTGCCGTATGCGTCCGAGCAGGCGGTCGACTTCGCCGATCGGTCGATGGAAGCGGTTTGCTACTACGCCTACTACGCGTCGACGGAACTGGCCGAGGAGCGCGGCCGCTATTCGAGCTACCGCGGCTCGCTGTGGGATCGCGGCATTCTCCCGCAGGACACGCTCAAGCTGCTCGAGCAAGCGCGCGGCGGCTATGTCGAAGTCGATACGAGCGAGACGATGGACTGGGCGACGCTGCGCTCGCGCATCGCCACCCACGGCATGCGCAATTCGAACTGCGTGGCGATCGCGCCTACGGCGACGATCTCCAACATCATCGGCGTGTCGGCTTGTATCGAGCCGACCTTCCAGAATCTGTACGTGAAGTCCAATCTGTCGGGCGAGTTCACGGTGGTGAACGATTACCTGGTGCGCGATCTGAAGGCGCGCGGGCTCTGGGACGAAGTCATGGTGGCCGATCTGAAGTATTTCGACGGCACGCTTTCGCGTATCGACCGGGTGCCTGCCGATCTGCGCGCGATTTTTGCGACGGCGTTCGAGGTGGATCCGAAGTGGCTCGTCGAAGCGGCGTCGCGTCGTCAGAAGTGGATCGACCAAGCGCAGTCGCTGAACATCTACATGGCGGGCGCCTCCGGCAAGAAGCTCGACGAGGTCTACAAGCTCGCTTGGGTGCGCGGTCTGAAGACCACGTACTACCTGCGCACGATGGCGGCCACGCACGTCGAGAAGTCGACGGTCGCGCATGGCGCGCTCAATGCGGTGCGCTCCGATGACGGCGGCGCGAGCGGCGGTGGTGCGGCCTGCGGCTTCGGCGCGATGGGCGGCGCGATCGGCGGTGGCGCGGGTTCGCCCGCTGGCGGCATGAACGCAGCGTCGGCGGCGCAGCAAGAGCCGCAGCCCGATGGTCCCGTCTGCATGTTGCGCCCCGGCGATCCGGGCTTCGACGAATGCGAGGCTTGCCAGTAACGGCTTCGCTTCGACGCCGGCGCGCGCGTAGCGCGCCGGCATTGCCGGTCCCGGGCGCGCGAACGACAGAACGAGAAACATGGCGCGCCCACGATGAAGCGCAACGAGCGCTGCGATGCGTCGAACCACAACGCGCGTCGGCATCGAAGAGACGAAGGAGGACCCAGGGATGCGAGACAGGAAGCGTCGGCGATCGATGCTTTGCGATGCGCTCTTTCGCGAGAAGACATCGCATCGAGACGACCCTTCATGAGTCATCGACGATCTCGCGTGTGCGACCTGATGAACAAAGTGTTGTATCGAGGTCGCAGCGCGAATCGAAAAACAGGGATTTTCGTGAGCGAACCCTTTTATCGCGCATGAAAAGATGGTACAAACCGATCTAAATTGATGGTGAGAATTTATGCTCAACTGGGATGACGAGACGACTGCCGTAACTCCCTCGAGCGGTTCGCAACAGAACACGTTGCGCAACTCCGCGGGACAGGCCGTCGGAACGCAAGCAGCGACACCCGTCGTGCCGCAAGCTCCGTTGGCTCAAAACATCTTCGCGCAGGACTTTGCCGTTGCGCCATACGTGGAAGCGGCTCAACCTGCCGTGGCATCCGAAGCGCGGGTGAACGTCGCGGACAAGCGGATCATCAACGGCCGCACCGACGTCAATCAACTGGTGCCGTTCAAGTACAAGTGGGCGTGGGAGAAGTACCTCGCCGGCTGTGCGAACCACTGGATGCCGCAGGAAATCAACATGTCGCGCGACATCGCGCTTTGGAAAGACCCGAACGGGCTGACCGAAGACGAGCGCCGCATCGTCAAACGCAATCTCTGCTTCTTCGTGACGGCCGATTCGCTCGCCGCGAACAACATCGTGCTCGGCACCTACCGGCACATCACGGCCCCCGAGTGCCGTCAGTTCCTGCTGCGCCAGGCGTTCGAAGAGGCGATTCATACCCACGCCTATCAGTACATCGTCGAATCGCTGGGCTTGGACGAAGGCGAGATCTTCAACGCGTACCACGAGGTCGTCTCGATCCGCGACAAGGACCAGTTCCTGATCCCGTTCATCCATACGCTGACGGATCCGGCGTTCACGACAGGCACGCTCGAAGCCGATCAGAAGCTGCTCAAGTCGCTGATCGTGTTCGCCTGCATCATGGAAGGCCTGTTCTTCTACGTGGGCTTCACACAAATTCTCGCGCTCGGCCGCCAGAACAAGATGACGGGCGCCGCCGAGCAATACCAGTACATCCTGCGCGACGAGTCGATGCATTGTAATTTCGGCATCGACCTCATCAACCAGATCAAGCTCGAGAACCCGCATCTGTGGACGCGCGAGTTCCGGGAAGAGATTCGCGAGCTGTTCAAGCAGGCGGTCGAGCTCGAATACCGCTACGCCGAGGACACCATGCCGCGCGGCGTGTTGGGATTGAATGCGTCGATGTTCAAGAGCTATCTGCGCTTCATTTGCAACCGTCGCTGCCAGCAGATCGGCCTCGATCCGCTCTATCCGAACGAGGAAAACCCGTTCCCGTGGATGAGCGAAATGATCGACCTGAAGAAGGAACGCAACTTCTTCGAGACGCGAGTCATCGAATATCAAACCGGCGGTGCGCTGTCCTGGGAATGACACGTGCTGCTCGATGCAATGAAATGAATGTTGATGGGGTGCCCGCCGCGAGAGGAGCCGCGGCGGATAAAGCAAGGAGCAAGATCGCCTAATGCAAAGCGTGCCCGGCGGTGCAACCGCCAACAAACATGACAGGCACTTTGCGAGCCCTTCAGTGGGATGGGCGAACTACCCCCTTAGAAAGCGGGCGGCAAAGCCGTCTGCTTATCACAAGCGATTATCGGGCTGCGTGAGCGCCGCGCGTTCACCTGCCGTCTCGATCCGGCGTGCGGTGCCTTGGGGCACGGCACGCCTTACCGCATTCATTAGCGTAAGCGCTTGGTCTTTGCGTACGCCGATGAATAGCCCGCTTCGCAGCGCGCGCCGTCACCGGCGCGCAGCGGGAAGCGGGTTTGAAGAAGGGTGTAGTTCGAAACTTACCATCTGAAAACCTGAAGGAGAACACAATGGCAACTGCCAAGAAGAAGCCTGCCGCCAAGAAAGCCGCACCGGCCAAAAAAGCAGCAGCGAAGAAAGTTGCGGTGAAGAAGGTCGCGGCGAAGAAGGCGGCTCCGGTCAAGAAGGTTGCAGCCAAGAAAGTCGCAGTGAAGAAGGTTGCGGCGAAGAAGGCGGCTGCGGCCAAGAAGGCGGCGGTGAAGAAGGTCGCAGCGAAGAAGGCGGCTCCGGCTAAGAAGGTCGCAGCGAAGAAGGCTGCACCGGCCAAGAAGGTTGCAGCCAAGAAAGTCGCAGTGAAGAAGATTGCAGCGAAGAAGGCTGCGCCGGCCAAGAAGGCGGCGGCGAAGAAGGCTGCGCCGGCTAAGAAGGCCGCTCCTGCGAAGAAGGCTGCCGCCAAAAAGGCTGCGCCTGCTAAGAAGGCTGCCCCTGCGAAGAAGGCCGCCGCCAAGAAGGCTGCCCCTGCGAAGAAGGCTGCCCCTGCGAAGAAGGCTGCTGCTGCGCCTGCTGCGAAGAAGGCCGCTCCCGCGAAGAAGGCTGCCGCCAAGAAGGCTGCGCCAGCCGCGCCCGCTGCGCCTGCTCCCGCGGCAGCCGCTTCGACGGCGCCCGCTTCGACGGTGAAGACTGCGCTAAACCCGGCCGCTGCATGGCCGTTCCCGACCGGCAGCCGTCCGTAATAGGGCGGCGCGACGCGTGCCGCGCTTGGCGTGGCACCCGCTCGCGTGTCGATGTGGACAAACCCCGCCGCCGGCATCACGCTGGCGGCGGGGTTTTTACATAGTGGCCGAGCGCCGCAGCCGTGAATGATTCAGCAGCGGCGCAGTGACGTGACGGTTAGTGTGTGACGCGCGTCACGCCGCCGCTCGAGAGCAGGCGCACACGTTCGCCGGCTTGAAAGATCTCCCCGGTCGCTGATTGCGTAATGGCCCGCAGGTCGCCGTTGTCGAGTCGCACCGTGATTTCGAGACCTTGGCGCTTGGCAACGCCGTTTTCGACTGCATTGCCGGCGACCGCGCCCGCGATGCCGCCGATGATGGCCGTCGCGATCGATCCTTTACCCCCGCCGAACGCACTCCCAGCGACGGCGCCGAGCGCACCGCCGCCGACTGCGCCGAGCCCGCTTGGCTGCCCGTCGTTCGAGGAGATCGTCACGGCGCGCACGCTTTCGACCGTACCGAAGCGGACGGTCTGTTCACGCTGCGCTTGCCCCGCCGTGTACACATTGGGGGAACTGCTGTTGTAGGCGCACCCCGTCATGGCTAGCGATCCCGCCACCAGTACGGCGAGCACGACCCGGCCCGATGTTTTCATTATCTATTGCTCCACAAAAAATATTGCCGCAGGCTCGTGGCTCACAAGCTATAGCCGTAGGCCTCTTTGAACCGTCGATCGATTTCGTCGCGGGACGGCGCGTAAGTTTGCGGTCCCGACTGTTCGATTTTGAGCGAGCCCATCAGGCTTGCCAAGCGGCCGGTCGTGGCCCAGTCGAGGCCATTCTCGATGCCGTAAAGCAGGCCGCCGCGGAACGCGTCGCCGCAACCGGTAGGGTCGACGATCTTCGACGCTTGGACGACGGGAATTTCCTCGCACTGGCCGCCATGATGGATGCGCGAACCATGCTCGCCGCGCGTCACGATCAGCGCTTGCACGCGCTGGGCGATTTCCTCGAGCGGCCAGCCCGTCTTATTGCTGACGAGGCTTGCCTCGTAGTCGTTGACTGCCACGTAGGTGGCGAGTTCAATGGCGCGCCGGAGCGCCTCTCCGGAAAACAGCGGTAGTCCTTGGCCCGGATCGAAAATGAACGGCACGCCCGCCGCAGCCAGCTTCTCGGTGTGCTGCACCATCCCGTCGTACCCGTCCGGTGCGACGATCGCGAGCTTGATGCCCTGCGCTCGATCGGCGTGGTTCAAATGCGACTGCATCATCGCGCCCGGGTGGAAGGCGGCGATCTGGTTGTTGTCCAGATCGGTGGTGATCATGGCCTGCGCCGTGTAAGCCTCGGGCACGACGCGCACGTGCTCGGTCGACAAGCCAAGGCTCTTGAACCGATCGAGATAGAGTTGACCGTCGACTTCGCCGAGCGTCGCCATGATGCGCGCGTCGCCGCCCAGCAGATGCAGCGCGTAAGCGATGTTGCCGGCGCAGCCGCCGAACTCGCGGCGCATCGTCGGGACCAAAAAGCTCACGTTCAAGATGTGGACCTGTTCGGGCAGGATGTGCTCGCGGAAGCGCCCCTGGAAGGTCATGATGTTGTCGTAAGCGAGCGAGCCGCAAATCAGCGTAGCCAAGTCGAAAGTTCCTATGCGTGTCCGGTAAAAAAGGGCCGCCATACGAAAAACGCCGCGCGGGTGGCGCGGCGTGCTGCATCTGCGGCCGGGCGATTTACTTCAGGGCGCTCAGCGCCGCGTCGTAGTTCGGCTCGTTCTTGATTTCGCCGACGAGTTCCGCGTGCACGACCTTATCGTTTTCGTCGACGACGACCACCGCGCGCGCCGTCAGGCCCGCCAGCGGGCCCGATGCGATGTCGACGCCGTACGCTTGCGCGAATTCATGGCCGCGGAACGTCGACGCCGTCACCACGTTTTCGATGCCTTCGGTCGTGCAGAAGCGGCTCGCGGCAAACGGCAGATCGCCCGAGACGACGATCACAGCCGTATTTTGCAACTTGGCCGCCGCTTCGTTGAACTTGCGTGTCGAGGTGGCGCAGGTGGGCGTATCCAGGCTCGGGACGATGTTGAGCACCTTGCGTTTGCCGGCGAAATCGGCGAGCGCCACCGGCTTGAGATCTTTACCGACGAGTGAAAACTCGGGTGCCTTTTGGCCGACCGAGACGAACGTGCCGCCGACTTCGATCGGGTTGCCGCCCAGCGTGACTTGACTCATGTTTGCTCCGGATATTCGTTTCGGGTTGTCGCGAGTGCGAGGAAGTGGGCGCGCCTAGCTTCGCACGCCCGGGTTCTGCTATGGGTAGAAGATCTGAACGCGAAAATTGGTCGCGATCGCGTTGCCGCTGTCGAGCCGCACGATCATCGTCTGCGTTGTGTGCGCCGGCAGGCCCGCCGCCACGCGGGTGCCCGGTGCGACATAGTCCTCGGGCCACAAGATGCGGCGCACGGCGACGTCGTTCTTGCTATCGAACAGCGTCAATTCGATCGCCGGGTAGGCGAGTGCGATGCCGTAGCGGTTTCGTAGGGGCACCCGTAGCTCGAGGCGGTGCGGTCCGTCGATTTGCCGCAGATCGGATGCTTCGACTTGCAGCCCGTCGATGTCGCGCGGCGGCGTAAGTTGACAGCCGAGCTTGGCGCATACCTGCGCGAACAGCGGCTGCGAGTCGGGCCAGTAGACCATGACGGCTTCGCGGCGCCACCAGGCGAGTTGAGCGACCAAGGCGACGCTGAGCGCCAGCGCGACGATCCCGCCGACGATGTACGCGAGCGAACGGCTTGGCGTCCCGGGACGTGCCTCGCGGGTAACGGCGAAGTGACGCTCGTGCGCGCTCGATGCAGGCGGTTCGGCGAAAACCGGCGGCGCGCCGGCCGCCTGCAGGCGCGGGTCGTCGGCCGCGGCGCTGCGCTGCGGCGCCGCTTCGGTTTGCCGTTCGGCGCGTGCTTGCAGGCCCTCGCGCAAGTGGGGCTCGAGGTGCGGTTCGGTCTGTGTTTCGTCGGCGCGCGGCGAGCGGGTAGGCACGGAGAATTCAGGCTCGGCGCGCGTTTGCTCCGGCAGATCGGGAGATGCCGGCTGCAGTGCGCCGAAATGCGGTTCGGTGTCGACGCCCGCCTGCAATGTACCGTTCAAATGCGGCTCGTCGTCATCCCAACCGGGTTCGGGTGATCGACTCCACGTTTGCGGCGGTGGGACTTGGTCGCGTGCCGCAGCGCGGGGTTCGATTGGCTCAGACCCGCTGGCTTGATGGCCCGGCGCTCGATGCGTTTGGGGTAACACGCCCGCGCCGAGCGGTGGTTCGGGCGATTCAGTGGGTATCGTGTTTGGCGGTTCCGATGTAGGCGGATGCTCGGCCTCGGGCACGTGCTCAGCCTCGGGCACATGCTCGGCCTCGGGCACATGCTCGGCCTCGGGCACATGCTCGGCCTCGGGCACATGCTCGGCCTCGGGCACATGCTCGGCCTCGGGCACATGCTCGGCCTCGGGCACATGCTCAGGCTCCGGCACATGCTCAGGCACATGCTCAGGCTCCGGCACATGCTCCGGCACATGCTCCGGCACATGCTCCGGCACATGCTCCGGCACATGCTCCGGCACATGCTCCGGCACATGCTCAGGCTCCGGCACATGCTCAGGCTCCGGCACATGCTCGGCCTCTGGCAAGTGCTCGTACACGGGCTGTTGTTCAGCGCCCGGCGCAAAAACCGGTGCCACGAAAGGTGGCACCTCCGCGCTGAGCGGCGGTTCGTGCGTGAGCGGCGGCTCGGACAGCGCCGCGTCCGAGCTTGCCGTCGTCTCGGGAGCAACGGCCTCGGCTTGCGTTTCCGGCGTAGCGTCGTTCAGCGGACGCGGCGCTGGATCGCGCTCGCGTTCCGATGCGGGAACACCAGTGGGGTCGCCGTCATGGCCGGCGCCCGCATGTGGGTCGAGCGTGTTGTGCCGAGCGTCGAAGACCTCATGGCAGTGTCCGCAGCGCGCGAACCCACCAGAGCGTGCAAGCATTGCTTCCTGCACGCGGAAAACCGTTTCGCAGTGGGGACAGCGGGTGGCTAGGACCATAGTGAACGGAAAAGCCGGCGGCTAGCGCCGGTGCATCGATCGATAGTCGCTATTCTAATGGTTTCTCGCCGCGCCCTCGACGATGCCGCAAATGCCCGCGGGCTCGTCAGCGGCGCTTCACACCAGCCAGGCAAACCCAGCCGTCGAGTTCGCGCCATACGCCAATGTCGACCCACGGACGATACGCATCCGCGACCTCCTCTGCTTGCCGCGCGAGCACGCCCGACAGCACAATGCGTCCGCCCGGCTTGACCTTCGCGCTCAGCATCGAAGCCATCAGCTTGAGCGGGTTGGACAAAATATTGGCGACCACGACATCGAATTGGCCAGCGGGACAAGCGTCGGGCAATGTATAGGCGACTGCCGCGTTATTGCGCTCGCTGTTTTGCCGAGCCGATTCGACGGCCTGCGGATCGATGTCGACACCAACGACCGGCGCCGCACCGCACTTGTGCGCCAGAATCGCGAGGATGCCGGAGCCGCAACCGTAGTCGAGCAGCGACTCGCCCGGCACGGCCGATGCTTCAAGCCATTCCATGCACAGCCGCGTGGTCGGGTGACTGCCCGTGCCGAATGCCAGCCCGGGATCGAGTTCGAGAATCAACGCCTGCGGATCGGGCGCGTCGTGCCACGACGGCACCACCCAAATTCGCTTGCCGATCGCGATCGGTTCGAATTGCGACTGCGTCAAACGCACCCAGTCCTGCTCCGGAACTTCCCGCACCGCGAACGGCGGAACCGCCGCCAGGCCAACGGCATTGGCCGCCGCGGCCGCGACCAGCGACGGCTCGTGTTCGGGCGCGAGCAGGGCGATCACGCGCGAATGCTGCCATGCCGTGCGCTCAGGCGTGAGGCCGGGCTCGCCGAACAGCGGCTGCTCGTCGGGCGTATCGGCATCGGCGTCCTCCACCGAGACCGACAGCGCCCCCAGTTCGATGAGCGCATCGGACAGCGCTTCGGCGCGCGTTCGGTCCAGTTCGACGATCAGTTCCCGGTAGCTCGCCATGTCGGTCAGGCTTCCTCCGGCGCGGCCTGCTGCTTTTCCGCGAGCCGGTTCTCGAGATAGTGAATGCTCGTGCCGCCTTCGACGAAGCTGCCGTCGAGCATCAACTCGCGATGCAGCGGAATGTTCGTCTGGATCCCTTCGACGACCATCTCAGACAGCGCGATCCGCATGCGTCGAATCGCTTGCTCGCGCGTGGCGCCGTAGGCGATCAGCTTGCCGATCATCGAATCGTAGTTCGGCGGAACGAAATATCCATTGTAGGCGTGCGAATCGACACGAATGCCCGGGCCGCCGGGCGTATGCCACGACGTGATACGACCGGGGGACGGCGTGAACCGGAACGGATCTTCCGCATTGATCCGGCACTCGATTGCGTGCCCGCGGAACACGATATCGCGCTGACGCAACGCAAGCTTTTCGCCCGCGGCGATGCGGATTTGCTCCTGCACGATGTCCACGCCCGTGATCAGTTCCGTCACCGGGTGCTCGACCTGCACGCGCGTGTTCATTTCGATGAAATAGAACTCGTTGTTCTCGTACAGGAACTCGAACGTGCCGGCGCCGAGGTAGCCCATTTTCTTGCAGGCGTCCGCGCAGCGATCGCCGATGCGCTCGATCAGGCGGCGCGCGATGCCGGGCGCCGGCGCCTCTTCGATCACCTTTTGGTGGCGGCGTTGCATCGAGCAATCGCGCTCGCCCAGCCACAGCGCGTTCTTGAACGAATCGGCCAGTACCTGGATCTCGATGTGGCGCGGGTTCTCGAGGAACTTTTCCATGTAGACCTGCGGGTTGCCGAAGGCGCGTTCGGCTTCCTCGCGGGTCATGTTGACGGCGTTCACGAGCGCCGCCTCGGTGTGGACCACGCGCATGCCGCGGCCGCCGCCGCCGCCGGCGGCTTTGATGATCACGGGGTAGCCGACCGAGCGTGCAATCTTGACGATTTCTTTCGGATCGTCCGGCAGCGCGCCTTCCGAGCCGGGCACGCAGGGCACGCCCGTCTTGATCATCGTCTGCTTGGCCGTGACCTTGTCGCCCATCAGACGAATCGTCTCGGGGCGCGGGCCGATGAAGGCGAAGCCCGACTGCTCGACGCGCTCGGCGAAATCGGCGTTCTCCGACAGGAAGCCATAGCCGGGGTGAATTGCCTCGGCGTCGGTGACTTCGGCCGCGCTGATCAGCGCGGGCATGTTCAGGTAGCTCTGCGGCGACGGCGCCGGTCCGATGCAAACGGCTTCATCGGCGAGCTTGACGTACTTGGCGTCTTTATCGGCGGTCGAGTAGGCGACGACCGTCTTGACACCGAGCTCGCGGCAAGCACGCTGGATGCGCAAGGCGATTTCGCCGCGATTGGCGATAAGAATTTTTTCAAACATGGCGATGGTTCGACGCAGTTATGGGCTCGTGCGTCGTGGGTCCGCAAAGAAATGGCGGTACACGGCATTCGAGCGAAAGGGCTGCACCCGAGGCTTGGTCATTCGCCCGGGCTCGCCTCGCGATCAACCGATGATGAACAGCGGCTGGCCGTATTCCACGGCTTGGCCGTTTTCGATGAGGATTTCTTTCACGACGCCCGTTTGGTCGGATTCGATCTCATTGAGCAGTTTCATCGCTTCGATGATGCACAGCGTCTGACCTTCCTTGACCGAATCGCCCACCTGGACGAACGGGTCCGCGCCCGGCGAAGGCGAACGGTAGAAGGTGCCGACCATCGGCGACGTCACGACATGGCCTTCCACAGCGGGGGCTGCGGGCGCCGGCGCAGCCGCGGAGGCATGCTCAGCGGGGATCGAACCGGCGGCAGGGGCCGATGGGTTGAATTGCGGTGCGTACGGGGCGGACTGCTGCACGTAAACCGGCGGCGCATTCTTGACGATGCGGACTTTGCCTTCGCCTTCAGTCACTTCGAGCTCGGAGATACCCGATTCGGAGACGAGGTCGATCAAAGTTTTCAGCTTACGTAGATCCATAAGGAATCCCCTCTTTAATGCGTGAGGCGCCGGCTCGCACCGGCTCCGATTTGATGTTCTGGAATCAGCCGCGCGCGTTCTGAGGCGCGAGCCGCTCTAGCGCGAACTCGAGTGCGTACAGATAGCCCTTCCAGCCGAGACCGCAGATGACGCCCTCGGCTTTGTCGGAAAAGTAGGAGTGATGCCGGAACGGCTCTCGGCGATGCACGTTCGAGAGATGGACCTCGACGAACGGGATGCCGACGCCCGCCAGCGCGTCGCGCAAGGCGACGCTCGTATGCGTGAACGCCGCCGGATTGACGACGATGAATTCGATCCCTTCCGCTGCGGCCTCCTGCACGCGGTCCACGAGATGGCCTTCGTGATTGCTTTGAAACGCCACCAGTTCGACGCCTGCTTCCTTCGCGCGTGCCGATAGCGCCTGATCGATCTGCTCGAGCGTCACGCGACCATAGACCTCGGGTTCCCGCGTACCTAGCAGGTTGAGGTTAGGGCCGTGCAATACCAGCAGTCGTTTCATGGTTCGCTTCTGTTTCCGCGGAATTGCGCGCACTTTAGCGCTGATTGTCGAAACTTGTCTAGCGGCCGATGAAAAACGCGCTCCGCGGGACCGCGTCGGAGCGCGTTTTTTTCGCCCGGCGTCACTCAATTTCTGCGATCCTGACACGAACTAGCCGCATTTTGCATGTAACTGCGCATTTTCCGAGTGGGCCGCTCAAAGCGTGTCTAAGGTCCTGCGAAGGTCGGTCGGGATGATTTGTCCTAATTTTGTCGACCGTACGACGCCGTTAGCGTCAATTACGACGGTGAAGGGTAGCGCGCCCGCCCCATTGCCGAGGCTGCGCGCAAGATCGGCCCCCCCAAATCCGCTGATCAAAACGGGGTAGTCCACCGGGACCTTCTTCAGGAAATTTTGGACGTTCTGTCGGGAATCGACTCCGATCCCAACGAATTGGACGCCTTTGCTGGCGTAGGCATCATGGAGTGCCACCAGTTGCGGCATCTCGGCGACGCACGGAGCGCACCAAGAAGCCCAAAAGTTCACGACCAGCACTCGCCCTTTGTAGGTCTCGAGCGTGTGCGGTTTGTCGTCGACGTCGCGCAGCGGTGCGCTCAGCAGTTGCGCGACCGCGTCGCTGGCCGGTGCCGTCGTGGCCGGCGCGGCGGCGCTCGGCATCGCTCTTTTTTCGGGGTTGGCGCCGCCGACAAGCCAATGCTGCGCCGCGACCCCGAGGAGTCCCGCCGCCACCGCCACGGTTGCCACGATGAAGAGATGTTTCGCTTTCATAAAGTCTCAGGACGGGCGCCTCGCTGGCGTACTGCCGGCCTCGGCGTCGATTTCAATTGTGCAACGGTGCGTCGCCGTCGCCGCTGAGCAGCGCCTCGACGGCGTCGAGATTGGCTCGGGCCGTGCGGCCACGCCCATCCGCGCGCACCGCGCCGCGCAGATCGTCCGTGTCGTAGAGCGCGATATGGATGCCGACCGGATCTTCCTCGCGAGCGGGCCGCCACAGGAAGCTCAACGTCTCGACGTCGCCCCGGCCGCCGAAGTGGCGCGTCTCGGAGACGTCGTACTGCACGTTGATATTGAGCAGGTAGATCGCCACCTCTTTAGGGTTGTCGCAAAACACCTGGAGATGAATATCCGAGTGTTCGCCGGCCGTGCCGTTTAACACCGCCCCCGTCAGGTACGGATGGAACGCAGCGAGCCGCTTCATCCATTCGATGGCGATTTCCCGCAGCCGGCGCAGGAGCGCGGGCTGCGTGTCGGCCTGGAACAGCGATTGATACTCGCGAATTTCTTCTTCGATCTGATCGTTGTCGGGCAGCCATTCGCCCGCGACGCGCGTCTGACCCGTGATCTGCCGCGCCGCCTTGCGCTTGGCGCTGGCGTAATCGAGGCCTTCCTCCGCGATCAGCCGCGCGGCTGCCATCGCGATTTCATCCCGCACGCGCTGCGGATCGACAAGAGATTTGCGCACCATCCGGCAATCATACTAGATCGTCCGGCGCCGCCCGCCCGGCCCCGTTCGTGGCGGGCGCGTCGGGTACGTCGGGTACAATAGCGAGCCTCTAGCGCGCCGTCCGCACCTGGGCGGGAGCGTCCATCCATGCACTCGCGGAAAGCGCGGCACCAGCACGACAGGTTTATGCATATCCACATCCTCGGCATCTGCGGCACCTTCATGGGCGGTCTCGCGGTTCTCGCGCGCGCCGCCGGTCATACGGTGACAGGCTGCGATGCCGGCGTCTATCCGCCGATGAGCACCCAGCTCGAGGCGCAAGGCATCAAACTCATCGAAGGGTATGGCGCCGAACAGCTCGAGCTCCAGCCCGACCTGTTCGTCGTCGGCAACGTCGTCTCGCGCGGCAACGAGCTGATGGAGGCGATTCTCGATCGCGGCTTGCCCTATGTCTCGGGGCCGCAGTGGTTGGGCGAGCACGTGCTGGCGGGCAAGTGGGTGCTCGCGGTCGCGGGCACCCACGGCAAAACGACGACGAGCTCGATGCTCGCTTGGTTGCTCGAAGACGCGGGGCTGAACCCCGGTTTCCTGATCGGCGGGGTGCCGCTCAATTTCGGCGTCTCGGCGCGGCTGACCGATTCGAGCTTCTTCGTCATCGAAGCCGACGAATACGACACGGCGTTCTTCGACAAACGCTCCAAGTTCGTCCATTACCGGCCCCGCACGGCCGTGCTGAACAATCTCGAATTCGATCACGCCGACATCTTCCCGGATTTGGCCGCCATCGAGACGCAATTTCATCATCTCGTCCGCACCGTGCCTCGCGTTGGGCGCCTCGTCGTCAACGGCCGCGAGGCGGCGCTCGAGCGCGTGCTCGCGCGCGGCGCGTGGAGCGAGGTGGAGCGCTTCGGCGTCGAGGGCGGCTGGGATGCGCTGCCCGCGGCAGACGGTGAACCCATCGACGAACGCTTCGCGCTCTATTGGCATGGCGAGCGCATGGGCCTCGTCGATTGGCGGGTGCAAGGCGAGCACAATCGGCTCAATGCCCTCGCGGCGATCGCCGCCGCGCGCCATGTGGGCGTGCCGCCGGCCCAGGCGGCTCATTCGCTCGCGCAATTTCGCAACGTCAAGCGGCGCATGGAAGTGCGTGGAAGCGTCGATGGCGTGACGGTCTACGACGACTTCGCGCACCATCCGACCGCCATCGCGACGACGATCGCGGGGCTGCGCACGCGCGTCGGCAGCGAGCGCAGCCGCATTCTGGCCGTGCTCGAACCGCGTTCGAACACCATGAAGCTCGGGGTCATGAAGGCGCAATTGCCCGGCAGCTTGACGGGCGCCGATCTCGTGTTCGGCTACGGCGCGCCGAGCGGGCGCGACGCGCTCGGTTGGGATCTGCGCGAAGCGCTGGCGCCGCTCGGCGGCAAAGCGCGCGCGTTCGACGATCTGAACGGCCTCGTTGCGGCCGTCGCGCAGGCGGCGCGCCCCGGCGATCACGTGCTCGTCATGAGCAACGGCGGCTTCGGCGGCGTCCATCAGAAGTTGCTCGATGCGCTCGGCTCGCGCCCGAGAGGCGCGGCGTGATTCTCTATCTGCACGGCTTCCGGTCTTCGCCGAAATCGTTCAAAGCGCAATTGCTTGCGGCGCGCGTGGCCGAGCTCGGCGGCGCGAACGAATGGCGTTGTCCGATGCTGCCCGTTTCGCCGCTGCAAGCCGTCGCCTTGGCCGAAGCGCAAGTGGCCGAGACGGTGAAGGGCGCACGCGGTGAAGTGACGCTCATCGGCAGTTCCCTGGGCGGATATCTGGCTACTCATCTCGCCGAGAAGCATGGCTGGCGTGCGGTATTGCTGAACCCCGCCGTGCTGCCGGAGCGCGATTTGTCCGCTTACTTGGGTGAGCAGCCGCTGTGGCACGGCGGCGGCAGCATCGTCGTGGAGCCGCGTCATCTCGATGAGCTGCGCGCGCTTGGCGTCGGCTCGATCACCCAGCCGGAACGCTATTATTTGATCGCCGCCACGGGCGACGAAGTGCTCGACTACCGCGAAATGCTCGCGCATTACCCCGGTGTCGAGACCAAGCTGATCGAAGGCAGCGACCACGCGATCAGCGAATTCGCCAACTATGTCGACGACGTGCTCGCATTTTGCGGCATGACGCCGGCCGAGCGCGTATAGCCGGCTCGCGAGCCGGCGCATCAATGAACTGAATCAAATCGATCGGCAGCGGGCGTGCGGATTGCCGCACGGTAGCGCTGCGAGGGCCATATTCGTAACGAGAGTGTCGAGTGAACGTTTTTTTTGAGGAATCGGGCGGTTTGAAGGCGGGTAGCGTACTGTCGCGTCAGGGCGATGCGCTGCAAGTCGAGTTGCCGGGCGGACGGCGAGCGAAGGTGCGCGCCAAGGACGTCCTGATCGAGTTCGACAAGCCGAGTGCGGCCGAGTTGTTGCAGCAGGCCGATGCGGCCGCGCAGCAGATCGACCTCGACTTCCTGTGGGAGTGCGCGCCCGCCGACGAATTCCCGTTTGCGTCGCTCGCCGGCGAGTACTTCGGCGCGCAATCGGGCCCCGTCGAGCGCGCGGCGCTCGTGCTGCGCATGCATGGGGCGCCCGTCTATTTTCGCCGCAAGGGCCGCGGACAGTACCAGCGCGCCCCTGAAGAGCAATTGAAGATGGCGCTCGCGGCGTTGGAGCGCAAGCGTCAGCAGGCGCTCGTGCAAGCCGAATACGAAGAAGAGCTGAAGGCCGGGCGGTTGCCCGAGGCGCTGCGCGGCAAGGCGCTCGCATTGCTCACGAAGCCCGATAAGAACGCGATCGAATACAAGGCGCTCGAGGGCGCGGCGGCGGCGCGCGGGATGTCGACGGCGCGGCTCATGTTGGAGTGCGGCGGCATCGCGTCGGCGCGCGCTTTGCATGAAGCGCGCTTTCTGTCCGAGCATTTTCCGCATGGCACCGGGTTTGCGCCCGTGACGCCCGGGCCGGTGCCCGATGAATTGCCGACCGCCCATGCGGAGGCGTTTTCGATCGACGACATCACGACGACCGAGATCGACGATGCGTTTTCGGTCGAATTGCTCGGCGAAGACCGTGTGCGAGTGGGCATTCACATCGCGGCGCCCGCGCTCGGCATCGCGCGGGGTGATCCCGTCGATGCCATTGCGCGCGCCCGTCTGTCCACCGTGTACATGCCCGGCGACAAGATCACGATGTTGCCCGACGAGGTGGTCGAAGTCTTCACGCTCAAAGAGGGCGGGCTGCGGCCGGCGCTTTCGCTGTACATCATCGTCGATCGCAGCACGCAGGAAATCGTGGCCACCGAAACGCGCGCCGAACGCGTGTTCGTCAAGAGCAATTTGCGCCATAACACGCTCGACGCCGATGTGACGGAGGAGTCGCTCGCCGCCGGTAGCGGCGACTATCCGCACAAGGCCGAGATCGCCGTGCTGTGGCCGCTCGCTCAAGCGTTGTTCGAAAAGCGGCAGGCGGCGCGCGCCGGTTACGGCTTGCGCCGCGAAGTTCATGGCAATACCGATTACAACTTCTACGTCGATGGCGAGCACGTGACGATTACGCCGCGCCGTCGCGGCTCTCCGCTCGATTTGATCGTGGCCGAACTTGCTATTTTGGCCAATTCGACCTGGGGCGCCCTGCTGCACGACCATGGCGTACCCGGCATCTACCGAACCCAACGCACGTTCGCCGCCGCGGGTCCCAAGCGCACGCGCATGCAAACGAGCGCCGCGCCGCACGAGGGGCTTGGCGTTGCGCAGTACGCATGGAGCACCTCGCCGCTGCGTCGCTACGTCGATCTCGTCAATCAATGGCAATTGCTTGCCTGCGTGCAGCACGGGGTCGCCGCCAAGCTCGTGGCGCCGTTCAAGCCGAAGGACGCCGATTTGTTCGCCGTGGTTCAAGGCTTCGACGACACGTACACCGCCTACGCCGACCACCAACGGCGCATGGAGTACTTCTGGTGCTTGCGTTGGCTCACGCAGGAGCAGAAGAAAGAAGTGGTGGCGGCTGTCGTCAAGGGGGACCTCGTGCGCCTCGAGGAAGTCCCGCTGTTGCTCCATGTTCCGGGGCTCGGCGTGCATGCGCGGGGCACGCGCATCGTGCTGGAGGTGATGGGCGTCGATGAATTGACGATCGAGGCGTCGGTGCGCCCGATTCGTGTGCTCGATGCGCCTGGCTCGTCGGTCGCTGCCGAAGAGGACGAGGAAGACGCCGGGATCGTCGATGCGCCCGACGCTTCAGCGCAAGGCGAGGAGGCGCGCGCCGAAGGGAGCGAATCGGAAGCCGGCGCGGATGCGGCAGGCGACGAAGGGACGGGCGACGACGCGGCGCGCGAATCGAGCGGCGACGGCGATGCGGCCGGCGTCGACGACAGTGCGCTCGACTCGACCGCTCGAGGCGGCGCGACGCCATCGTCGCGGGAGGCGCAATGAGCGCGGCGGCGTCCAACTCGGCAGGCGGGGAGGCCGTCGAACCGGCTGCGCCCGGATACGACCTCTATGCCGTGATCGGCAACCCGATCGCGCATAGCAAATCGCCGCTCATTCATTCGCGTTTTGCCGAGCAAACGGGCGAGCGCATCGAATACCGGCGCCTGCTCGCGCCGGTCGACGGCTTCGGCGATACGGTGCGCGCGTTCATGGCCGCCGCCGGCAAAGGGCTCAACGTCACGGTGCCGTTCAAGCTCGAGGCGCACGCGCTGGCCGCGCGGCTTTCGCCGAGAGCGGCTGCGGCGGGGGCCGTCAATACGCTGCGGTTCGATGCCGAGGGCGTCTTCGGCGACAACACCGACGGCGTGGGGCTCGTCGCCGATATCGAAAAGAACTTGGGCGTGAGCCTCGCGGGTGCGCGCGTGCTGCTGCTCGGCGCAGGCGGCGCGGCGCGCGGCGCGGTGCTGCCGATCCTCGAGCGCGGGCCGCAGCGCGTGACGATCGTCAATCGCACGGCGCAAAAAGCTGACGCCCTCTTGGCGCAATTTGCTTCGGCGGCGCGTGAGGCGCGCTGCGTGTTGTCGGGCGGCGCACCGGCGGCGATCGACCCCGCGGCCTACGACGTCGTGATCAATGCGACGGCGGGCTCCTTGGCCGCGGCGCTGCCCGAATGCGACGAGCGGGCGTTCGGTCCGGGCACGCTCGCGTACGACATGATGTACGGCGCACAGCCGACGGTATTCATGCAGCACGCGCAGGCGCTCGGCGCTACCGTGTCCGACGGCCTCGGCATGTTGGTGGAACAGGCCGCCGAATCGTTTCGGGTGTGGCGCGGCGTGCGGCCCGACAGCGCTCGCGTGCTGGCGGAATTGCGCGCCATGTTGGCCGCTTCCGCTTAGCGGCGATAAGACACCACGGGAGTGCAGCGCGCAGTGCACGAGATGACGCCGACGCGAGCGCGAATGATCAAGACGCAGCGATGACGAAAGCGAAAAAGCGGACGGGGAAAGGCATCGCCGGCTGGCTCGTTTATGCGGCAGCCGTGTGCGCGCTCGCGTGGGTTGCGACGCAAGCGTATTACTTTGCGCAAATCGCTGTTTGGAGCGTTGTCAACCCGCGTTCGACGGCGTTCATGCGGGCCGATGCATGGCGGCTCGCGCAGGACCGGCCCGACCTGTCGCTCGCGCACGAGTGGGTGCCCTACGAGCGGATCTCGCGCAACTTGAAACGCGCGATCATCGCTTCCGAGGACGCCAATTTCGTCAATAACAACGGCTACGAAACCGACGCGATTTTGCAAGCATGGGAAAAGAACAAAGCACGCGGCAAGATCGTCGCGGGCGGTTCGACCATCACGCAGCAACTCGCGCGCAACTTGTTTCTTTCGCGCCAGAAGAGCTATCTGCGCAAGGGGCAGGAACTCATCATCACCTGGATGCTCGAGCTGCTATTGGACAAGCAGCGGATCTTCGAGATCTATCTGAATTCGGTCGAATGGGGCAATGGCGTGTACGGCGCGCAAGCGGCCGCACGCTATTACTACCGGACGTCCGCCGCGCAATTGACGGCGTGGCAATCCGCGCGGCTCGCCGTCATGTTGCCTCGCCCGAAATATTTCGATCAGCACCGCGGCTCGGCTTATCTAGCGCAACGGGCCGCGGTCATCGCGCGGCGCATGGGCGCGGCGGAAGTGCCGCGATGAACGGGTGGCCTCGACACTAGACGCACTCATCTGCGTGACGAACCCTATGAGCGTATTGCATCCGGACGATGTCCTTTTTCACCCAGGCTCGTTGCTCTCGCCGCTGGGCGAGCTCGTCGCGCCGTACGACCTCGAGTCCGGCGATGCCCCCCTTGCCGGGTACTGCCCGGCGACGGCCGATCCACGGATCAACAACGCGAACGCGCGAACCTTCCGGCTGGACTGGGAGGCGCTATCGGCGGTGCACGTCGTCAACGGAATGGGCGTCACGCTCGGCGACTCGATTATTGGGCTGACGGCGATCGCCGCGATCCGGGATCGGTTTCCCGATATTCGATTCCATCTGTACCGCCCAAAGTGCGCGCCTGCCTACGTGGAGGCGCTTTATGCGCGCTCCGTCGGCGTGGTCGTGGACACCTGCCAAAGCTTGCCGCGTGCCATCGGCGAGCTCCCCGGCCACGAAGCGATCGTCGATGCGGGCAATCATCTTTTCTGGCGGGGCTTTTCGCGCGAGCCTATGATCGACTTCTTCCTCGATGCGCTTGGTGCCGATGCCGCATCCGTGGCGTCTTCGCAGAAGCGAAATAATTGGCTGCGGGGATTGCCGCTCACCGATGCGTCGCTGCGAACGGTGTCGCGGCCGTATGCGCTATTCTCCCCGTCCGCGAGCACGTCGCTGCGCCGTATTCCTTCTAGCCAGTGGGCGCGCTTGGTGGATCTCATTCACGGCACCTATGGTCTGCCGGTGCTCGGGTTCGGGCACGTCGATCATCCGGCGTACCGGGACGTCAGCGCGCAAAGCGCTACGACGGCCGCCTTTCTGGGCTGGGTGAGCGGCGCAGCGTTCGTCATGACGGGCGACAGCGCCGCGCTCCATATCGCTGCTGGGTTCGATATCCCCACCACCGCTTTTTTCTCGAGCATCGAGCCGGATTTGCGCGCGAGAGACTATCCGATGTGCCAATCGGTCAGCTTGGACGTACCGTCGTTGCGGGGCTTGCAGGCCAGCAGCCGCGAGGGCGATTTAGCATTGCTGAGCGGTGCATTCGATCGCCTGTTGGACGACGGGCTCGCGCTGCCGCCTTTGCCTTCGGCCTAATCGCCGGTCTGAACGGCCGAACGGCTAAAGGGCCACAATGCCGCCCAACGCCCAACGCCCAACGCCCAACGCCCAACGCCCAACGCCCAACGCCCAACGCCCAACGGCCAACGGCCAACGGCCAACGGCCAACGGCCAACGGGCAGAATGATTCGAGAGGCCTCGGCGGCTGCCACCGTCAGTTGCCATCCCAATAAGGCGCGCTTTCGCTTTCCCTCGACACGAACCGAAAGCCCTTCGGCTTCTCGCCCGGCGCACCCGGAAACTCCGCCAGGATGCCGAATTTGCCCGAGTCGGGATATTCGGCGATCTCGGGCAGCATTTTCGTGCTCACCGCGAGGTACTTGAGCTCGACGTCCCCGGTATTCGCGATCTGATGCGCCGCTTCCGGACCTCCGGGCGGGCAGGCGATGACATCGCCCGCGCGGATGGCATAGACGGCCTCGCCGATCCGAACCTCTCCCGTTCCCTGCAACACGAAAAACATCTCCTCGTTCACGCAATGGCTATGAAACGGGAAGCCGCGCTTGCCCGGCGCAAGCGCCGTCACGTTGTAGCCGAGTTTTTGCGCGCCGATGCGTGCGCCGACGGCGCCCATGCGCGGCGCGTAGCGATCCGCCATCGATTCGGGCGGCGCCATGCCGGGAGGGAGCGGCGAGAGTTCGACTTCGTCCAGATTAATGATCGGTTTCATAAGCGGGTCCTTGTCGAAAAAGGGGGCAGTAGCGAGCGCCAAGTGGGGCCGCAGGTCGGCGCGATAGGGCTGCGGCAGCCTATGCACGCGCAGAGCATATTGCCAGACAGGCCGGAACCGGCAGGCTCGATCAATGGCATATCTCAATATATGGGCAGGTCATTCAAATGTTGGATCGACGCGCGAGGCGTGCCTACAATCCGTCGCGAGCGGTCGAAATAGCCGCCCAACGAAAGCCAAGCATTCTGCGATTCGAGAGCGAAGCATTCGACACCAATGGAGACGCGCCCGATGACTACATCCGATCACTCACTTTCCGCTTCCGGCACGAGAAGCGACGTATCCGAACTGCCGCTGCGCAGTGTCAGGGGCGAGGCCTCCGAGCCGCCTGCGGTGGCGGGCTCGGCGCTCGACAGCTTGGATTTGCCGGCCGGGACGCAGACTTTGCTGCGCGGGCTCGCGATCATCGAGGCGTGCGCACGCGGCGCACGCGATATGCGCGCGTTCGCCGCGGCGTTGGGCACGACCCGCAGCACCACACACCGGCTCGTGCACAGCCTCGTTCAGGCGCGCTATCTGCGCCAAGTGCCGCAAGGCTATTTGCTCGGGCCGAAACTGATCGAACTCGGAACCGTCGCCCTCGAGCAGATGCCGCTGACCGCCGTGGCCCGCCCGCACCTCGAACGGCTCGCGCAGGCGACGCTCGATACGGTCCACCTTGGCGTGCGCGATGGCGAAGACGTGCTTTACATCGACAAGCTGCCCGGCACGCGCGGACTCGAAATGCGTTCGAAGGCCGGTCACAAGATGGCGCTCGCCTGCACCGGCATCGGCAAGGCGCTGATGCTCGACTTGTCGCCGCAGATCTGGAGTGCGCTCTACGACGCCGCGCAGCGCACGCTCGAAGGTGTGCGCTTCGAACACAGCCGCCGCCCGGACAAGCCGCTGTTCCTGCAACGCATGGTGCGCTATGCCGCCGGCCAATTTTCGTTCGACCTCGAAGAGAACGAACCCTCGATCTGCTGCGTGGCCGCGCCCGTGCGCGACGCGACCGGCGCCATCGTGGCCGCGATCTCGGTGGCGAGCACGACGCACTACATGTCTCAAGAACGTATGGATGAATTGATTCCCGTCGTGCAGCGAACCGCGCGCGCGATTTCCGAAGAACTCGGCTGGAGTGCGCCCGCGGCGCGCCGTATCAAACGATGACCGCTGTGCAAGCTTTGGCGGTGCCGCCCGCGCTGATCGGACTCGACTGGGGCACTACATCCCTGCGCGCCTATCTGTTCGATGAGCGCGGCGACGTGATTGCGACACGCGCGTCGGGCGACGGGATCATGCGCTTGCCGCAGCCCGGTGCGTTCGACGCCGCGTTCGAAGCCGCTTGCGGCGAGTGGCTCGGCATGGCGCCGAGCTTGCCCGTGATCGCCGCCGGCATGATCGGCAGCGCGCAAGGCTGGTGCGAGGCGCCGTACGTCGAAACGCCCGCCGACGCTTCGGCGCTCGTTGCTGGGATCGTGCGGGTGAGCGCGGCATGCGGCGCCGATGTCCATATCGTACCGGGCGTGATCGAGCGCGGCGAGTTGCCGAACGTCATGCGCGGCGAGGAAACCCAAATCGTGGGCGCGCTCGCGAGCGCGGCGCTCGGTGGCGAAACGCGCGCGCTGGTGGGCTTGCCCGGCACGCATGCGAAATGGGCGGTCGTGCGCGGCGAACGGATCGAATCGTTCCACACGTTCATGACCGGAGAGGTCTACGGGGCGCTGCGCGAGCACACGATTTTGGGGCGCACGATGGTCGAGCCGGCCGGGCTCGACACGCCGGCGTTTTTGCGCGGGGTGGCCGTCGCTCAGCACGCGCACGGCGCGGGCCTGCTCGCGACGATTTTCAGCACCCGAACGCTCGGATTGACCGGGGAATTGGAGCCGCAGCAGCAACCGGACTATTTGTCCGGTCTTTTGATCGGGCACGAGTTGGGCGGGTTGGCGGCGCTGCTCGCATCGCGCGGCGTGGCGCTTGCCGGTGAAGCGCCGCGCCTGATCGGCAGCGCCACGCTGTGCGAACGCTATCGCCTGGCGCTGACGCAATTCGGCTGCCTGCGCGCGAGCATCGTCGACGCCGCGGCTGAAAGCGGCCTATGGCGGCTCGCCGTTCAAGCGGGGTTGGTGGGGCGTCGCGCGTTTGCGCCCGCGGGTTGACGCGGGTTGAAGCAGGGCTGCGGTCCCGGAACGTGAAGCGTGCCGCAGTGGGTCGATGCATCGTCAGTCAATGAGCTAAACCGTTTTAGGCGCTACGCCATGCAAACCGAATTCGATTTACCCAAGCCGTACCATCCGCACGCCAAGTTCATCGGCGCATTCGAGGCGTGTCCGCTGATCGCCATCCTGCGCGGCATCACGCCGGGCGAAGCGGTGGCGCACGGTCGAGCGCTCTACGAAGCGGGTTTTCGCATCGTCGAAGTACCGCTCAATTCGCCCGATCCGCTCGCGAGCATCGCGGCGTTGCGGCAGGCGCTGCCCGACGAAGTGATCGTCGGCGCGGGCACCGTGCTGCGGCCCGCCTTCGTCGAGGAGGTGGCCCGCGCCGGCGGAGAACTGATCGTCATGCCGCATGGCGATGTCGAGATCATCGAAACCGCGAAGCGCAACGGCATGGCCTGCGCGCCGGGCGTCGCCACGCCGACCGAAGCGTTCGCCGCGCTCGCGAGCGGCGCCGACGTGCTGAAGATGTTCCCCGCCGAGCAGCTCGGCGCGGTCGTCGTCAAAGCATGGCGCGCCGTGATCGCCAAGCGCGTGCCGCTCGTGCCCGTCGGCGGCGTGACGCCCGAGAACATGGGAACGCTCGTTGCCGCGGGCGCGAACGGCTTCGGTCTCGGCTCGGCGTTGTATCGCCCGGGCCAAGACGTCGAGCTGACGGCCAAGCATGCGCATGCGTTCGTCGCGGCCTGGCGCGACGTGAGCGCAGAGGCGGCGCGGTGAACCGGCTCGCCGGCAAAGTGGCGCTCATCACCGGCGCCGGTCGCGGCATCGGCGAGGCGATCGCGCATGCCTTCGCGCGCGAAGGCGCGGCGACCGTGCTGGCCGAGCTCGACTTCGACGCTGCGCGGCAGGCCGCCGAGCGCATCGAACGCGAGACGCCGGGCGCGCGCGTGCTGGCCGTGCGCACCGACGTGACGCAGTGGGCGTCGGTGTGCGCTGCGCGCGATGCGGGCGAGCAGGCGTTCGGCCCGATCGATACGCTCGTGAACAACGCCGGCATCAACGTGTTTTGCGATCCGCTGACGATGACCGACGACGATTGGCGCCGCTGCTTCGCCGTGGACCTCGATGGCGTGTGGAACGGTTGCAAGGCCGTATTGCCGGGCATGGTCGAGCGCGGGCGCGGCAGCATCGTCAATATCGCATCGACGCACGCGTTTCAGATCATCCCTGGCTGTTTCCCGTATCCGGTGGCCAAGCACGGCGTGCTCGGGTTGACGCGCGCGCTCGGCATCGAATACGCGGCGAAACAAGTGCGAGTCAACGCGATCGCCCCGGGCTATGTGGAGACGCAGCTCACGCACGATTGGTGGAACGGCCAGCCCGATCCCGCGGCCGCGCGCCAAGCGACGTTGGATTTGCAACCGATGAAGCGCATTGCGCAACCGCAGGAAATTGCGATGACGGCGGTGTTCCTCGCATCGGACGAGGCGCCGTTCATCAACGCGACATGCATCACGGTCGATGGCGGGCGCTCGGCGCTTTACCACGATTAATCGAGAACGATTGTTTCGATTGCCGGGCGACGGGTTCGCACGGCGATGTTCCAACCGGATGGCGCACAGTGGCCGCGTGAGCCATCCGACAGAGATAACGCGGCCAAAACGCTCAATCAGACAGGAGACGCATGTCATGAAACGCAGAATTTTCCTCACGCTGGCCGCCGCTGCGGTGACGTCGATGGTGGCGGGTGTGCCGGCCGCTCAAGCCGCCGATCCGGTCAAGATCGGCTTCCTCGTGAAGCAACCCGAGGAACCCTGGTTCCAGGACGAATGGAAATTCGCGGAAGCGGCTGCCAAGCAAAAGGGTTTCACGCTCGTCAAGATCGGTGCGCCTTCGGGCGAGAAGGTCATGAGCGCGATCGACAACCTGCACGCGCAAAAGGCGCAAGGCTTCATCATCTGCACGCCTGACGTGAAGCTCGGACCGGGCATCGTCGCGAAGGCCAAGGCGGACGGCTTGAAGATGATGACGGTCGACGATCGCCTGGTGGACGGATCGGGCAAGCCGATCGACGCCGTGCCGCACATGGGCATTTCGGCCTACAACATCGGCCAGCAGGTGGGCAAAGGCATCGTCGACGAGATCAAGAAGCGCGGCTGGGACATGAAGGACGTCGGCGCGATCGACGTGACCTACGAGCAATTGCCGACCGCGCACGATCGTACGCAAGGCGCGACCGACGTGTTGTTGGCCTCGGGTTTCCCGAAGGCGAACATCATCGCTGCGCCGCAAGCGAAGACCGACACCGAGAACGCGTTCAACGCGGCCAACATCGCCATCACGAAGAACCCGAGCTTCAAGCACTGGGTGGCGTACGGCCTGAACGACGAAGCCGTGCTGGGCGCCGTGCGTGCGGCCGAAGGCCGGGGCTTCAAGGCCGACAACATGATCGGCATCGGCATCGGCGGCTCCGATTCGGCCCTGAACGAGTTCAAGAAACCGAATCCGACGGGCTTCTTCGGCAGCGTGATCATCAGCCCGAAACGCCATGGCGAAGAAACCTCGACGCTGATGTACGACTGGATCACGCAAGGCAAGGAACCGCCGAAGCTCACGCTGACGCAGGGCATGCTCGCGACGCGCGACAACGTCGCCAAGGTGCGTGAAGAGATGGGTCTCGCCGCCAAGTAAGTTTGCGGCGAAGCGTTCCGGCCGGCGCTTGCGAAGTCGCTGCAAGCGCCGGCTCGGATGACCCTTCAGTACGAGGTGAGGTGAGATGTCTGCAACGTTGCGATTTGACAATATCGGCAAGGTGTTCCCGGGCGTGCGTGCGCTCGACGGCGTGTCCTTCGAAGTCGAGGCCGGCCAAGTGCATGGGCTCATGGGCGAGAACGGGGCGGGCAAGTCCACGCTGCTCAAGATTCTCGGCGGCGAGTATCAGCCCGATTCGGGCCGCATCATGGTGGACGGGCAAGAAGTGCGTTTTGCCAGCGCCGCGGCTTCGATCGCGGCGGGCGTCGCGGTGATTCACCAGGAACTGCAATACGTCCCCGATCTGACGGTGGCGGAGAATCTGCTGCTCGGCCGGCTGCCCAATGCGCTCGGCTGGGTGCACAAGGGCGAGGCGAAGCGGTTCGTCAGAGAGCGGCTCGCGCAAATGGGCGTGGATCTCGACCCGAATGCGAAGCTCGGGCGCTTGTCGATCGCGCAACGGCAGATGGTCGAGATCTGCAAGGCGCTGCTGCGCAATGCGCGCGTGATCGCGCTGGACGAACCGACGAGCTCGCTCTCGCACCGCGAGACCGAAGTGTTGTTCAAGCTCGTGCGCGAACTGAGAGCCGACGGCCGCGCGCTCATCTATATCTCGCACCGCATGGACGAGATCTACGAGCTGTGCGATGCCTGCACGATCTTTCGCGATGGCCGCAAGGTCGCATCGCATCGTTCGCTCGCCGAGGTCAAGCGCGAGACGATCGTCGCCGAAATGGTCGGGCGCGAGATTTCCGACATCTACGGCTATCGCCCGCGCAAACAGGGCGAAGTGCGGCTTGCCGTCGACGCTGTGCAAGGCCACGGGTTGTCCGCGCCCGCCAGCTTCAGCGTGCGCGCGGGTGAAATCGTCGGTTTCTTCGGGCTTGTCGGCGCGGGACGCAGCGAGTTGATGCGGCTCGTCTACGGAGCCGAAAAGCGGCGCGGCGGGCGCATGACGCTCGATGGCCGCGACATCGACGCGAGTAGTCCCGGGCAGGCGATTCGCAGCGGCATCGTGCTGTGCCCGGAAGATCGCAAGGAGGAGGGCATCGTCGCGATGGCTTCCGTCGACGAGAACATCAACATCAGCTGCCGCCGGCACTATCTGCGGGCGGGCTTGTTCCTGAACCGCGCCAAAGAGATCGAGACGGCCGAGCGTTTCATCAAGCTGCTCAAGATCAAGACGCCGAGCCGCCGGCAAAAGATTCGTCTGCTGTCGGGCGGCAATCAGCAAAAGGCGATCTTGTCGCGCTGGCTGGCGGAGCCCGACCTGAAGGTCGTGATTCTCGATGAGCCGACGCGCGGTATCGACGTCGGGGCCAAGCACGAGATTTATAACGTCATCTACGAGTTGGCCGAACGCGGTTGCGCGGTGGTGATGGTGTCCTCGGAGTTGCCCGAGGTGCTCGGTGTGTCCGATCGGATCGTCGTCATGCGCGAAGGGCGCATCGCGGGCGAGTTGCCGCGCGAGCAAGCCAGCGAGCCGGCGCTGCTCGAGCTTGCGCTGCCGCAAGGGGCGCGCGCGGGCGCCGCGCTCGATGCGGCCTGAGCGCGCGCGGGCGAGCACGGGCGGAGCCCGAAAGAGAAACGGATGAAACAAAACCCGTCGCACACGACGGCGAAGGAGTCAGGACATGCAAGCTAGAGAAAATCTCATCGAGGCGGGCGCCAAGCGCGCGGCCGAAGCGTTGATCCCGCAGCCGAACGACCGGCAGAAGTGGTGGCAACAAGTCACCGAATACAGCCTCATCCTCATCTTCGCCGTCATGTTCGTGACGACGTCGCTGACCGTCGATCACTTCTTCTCGATCGACAACATGCTCGGCCTTGCGCTGTCGGTCTCGCAGATCGGCATGGTCGCCTGCACGATGATGTTCTGTCTTGCGTCGCGCGACTTCGATTTGTCGGTCGGCTCGACCGTGGCCTTCGCGGGCGTGTTGTGCGCGATGGTCCTGAATGCGACGAACAACACGTTTCTCGCCATCGTCGCGGCCGTGGCGGCGGGGTCGGTGATCGGCTGGGTCAACGGCGCCGTCATCGCCTACCTGCGCATCAATGCGCTGATCACGACGCTCGCGACCATGGAAATCGTGCGCGGCCTCGGTTTCATCGTCTCGCATGGCCAAGCGGTGGGCGTGTCGTCCGATACTTTCATCGCCCTCGGCGGGCTGACGATGCTCGGCGTTTCGCTGCCGATCTGGGTGACGCTCGTGTGCTTCATCGTGTTCGGCGTGATGCTCAACCAGACCGTCTATGGCCGCAATACGCTTGCGATCGGCGGCAATCCGGAAGCGTCGCGTCTGGCGGGGATCAACGTCGAGCGCACTCGCGTCGTCATCTTCCTCGTGCAAGGCGCGGTGACCGCGTTGGCCGGTGTGATTTTGGCCTCGCGTATCACGTCGGGGCAGCCCAATGCGGCGCAGGGCTTCGAGCTGAACGTGATCTCGGCCTGCGTGCTGGGCGGCGTGTCGCTGCTCGGCGGCCGCGCGACCATTTCGGGCGTCGTGATCGGCGTGCTTATCATGGGCACCGTCGAGAACGTCATGAACCTGCTCAATATCGACGCGTTCTATCAGTACTTGGTGCGCGGCGCGATCCTGCTCGCGGCCGTGCTGCTCGACCAACTCAAGAACCGCGGCACGCGCGATTGAGTGAGTAACGCTAGCGTCCGCCGCTCGCGAGCGGACGCGCAGTTTTTTCGGAGAATCTTCACGATGGCGCTTCCCGATCATCCGCAAGCAGGTCCTTACGCGCGCTACCCGAGTTTGGCCGGCCGCACGGTCTTCATCACGGGCGGCGCGACCGGTATCGGCGCATCGTTCGTCGAGCATTTCGCGCTGCAAGGGGCGCGCGTCGCGTTCTGCGATATCGACGCGAGCGCCGGCGAAGCGCTGGCCGATGCGCTCGGCGACGCAAGCATCAAGCCGCTCTTTCTCGCATGCGACGTGACCGATATCGATGCGCTGCGCGGCGCGATTGCAGATGTGCAGAATGCGTTCGGCCCGATCACGGTGCTCGTCAACAACGCCGCGAACGATGCGCGGCATGCGCTGGCCGAGGTCACGCCGGCTTCGTTCGACGCCGGTCTCGCCGTGAATTTGCGGCATCAGTTCTTTGCCGCGCAGGCCGTGGTCGAAGACATGAAACGTGCGGGCGGCGGCTCGATCATCAATCTCGGCTCGATCAGCTGGATGCTCAAACAGGGCGGCATGCCCGTCTATCTGACGGCCAAAGCCGCGATCGAAGGCCTCACGCGGGCGCTAGCGCGCGATCTCGGTCCGTTCGGCATTCGCGTCAATGCGCTCGTGCCCGGGTGGGTGTTGACCGAGAAGCAACGCAGGCTTTGGCTCGACGAAGCGGGCAAGCGCGCGCTCAAGGAAGGGCAGTGCCTCGACGGGGAATTGATGCCCGACGATTTGGCGCGGATGGCGTTGTTGCTCGCGGCCGACGATAGCCGCATGATCACGGCGCAGGACTTCATCGTCGATGGGGGATGGGTATGAGCTCGGCGCGTTCTCGCGCGTCGCTCGCCGTGCGTGCGCGTTGCGCGCTGGGAGAGGGCGCAACCTGGTGCGCGCGCACGGGGCGCTTTTATTGGACCGATATCGAAGGCGCGCGCTTGCATCGCTTCGACCCGCAAACGGGCGAGCGTGCGAGTTGGGCGATGCCCGAACGCCTCGCGACGTTCGCGCTGTGCGCCGATCCGCATTACCTGCTCGTTGGACTGGCCACGCATCTGGCGTTCTTCGATTTGACCACGGGCGACATGCGCCGCATTGTCGACGTCGAACCGCAGCTCGATACGCGCCTGAACGATGGGCGATGCGATCGGCAAGGCCGTTTCGTCTTCGGCACGAAGCATGAAAGCGCCGACTTGAGGCCGATCGGCGGCTTTTATCGATTGGGCCGCGATTTGTCGCTCGAGCGCTTGCCGCTGCCGTCGCCTGCGATTTCGAACAGCATCGCGTTCAGCCCCGACGGCGCGACGATGTATTTCTGCGATTCGCCGACGAGAGAAATTCTCGCCTGCGACTACGGCGCCGACGGCTCGGTCGGCAACGTGCGCGTCTTCGCCCGGCTCACCGACGCGAGCGGGGTGCCCGACGGCGCGACGGTCGATGCCGAAGGCGGGCTCTGGAATGCCCAGTGGGGCGGCGGCCGCGTAGTGCGCTATGGGCCGGACGGCGTGGAAACCGATCGCGTGAGCGTGCCGACGAGCCAGCCGAGTTGTGTCGCGCTTGGCGGGCCGCATCTGGCTACGCTGTACATCACCACCGCGCGCGTGGAACTCGATGCCGCGGCGCTTGCCGCCGAGCATGGCGCGGGCGGGATCTTCACCGCGCCGAGCGGGCGGCGCGGGCTGGCCGAACCGTTGTTTGTCGGCGAGTGGCGGTAAACCCGAGTCCGATCGGTTAAACCGAAGGATGCATCGCGAGTCAAAGCCGGCAAAAGACACGACGGCAGCACTCGAGCCTCACGCCGGCATCGCGTCGGCGAGACCGCCTCTCGACGGAGCTCATCATGACGATAGCGAATTCCGACGCCACCGCAACGAGGGGCGCCACCGATTCCCAAGGCAGCCCCGTGCCGGCGCAAACACGCGGGGCACGCGCGCAAACGCGCAGTGCGAAGCTCGCCGCGCTGATGCAGCCGGTGCGCTCGGGACCCCAAACGTCCGCGGTCGCGCGTGCTACGGCGGGCGGTCGCGCGCCGGCCGCGCTGATTCTGGCGAACGACCGATTGCGCGTCGATTTGGCGCCCGCATTGGGCGGCGGTATGACGCGTTTCGAGTGGCACGGCGACGGCGGCCAGCCCACGCCGATTTTCCGGCAGTGCGCGCAAGCGCAAGTGGACACGGATCCGAATGCGCTCGCGTGCTACCCGCTCGTGCCTTATTCGAACCGGATCGGCGGCGCGAGGTTTCACTTCGAGGGGCGCGAGCTGGCTGTGCCGCGCAACCGCACGGCCGAGCCGCTGCCGATTCACGGCGACGGCTGGTTGCGCGCGTGGTGCGTCGCCGAGCGCAGCGCGACGCATGCGACGCTCACGCTCGAACGCGAGCGGGCGAAACCGCACGCGTACCGCGCGCGGCTGGCCTACACGCTCGAGGACGCGACGCTTTCCGTGGCATTGTCGGTCGAGAACGCAGGGCGCGAGGCGCTGCCGTTCGGGCTGGGGCTGCATCCTTTTCTGGCGCGCGACGGCGACACGCGGCTGTCGGCGGCGGCGAGCGGGTTGTGGCTGCCGGGCCCGGATTGGCTGCCCGTGCGTCATGTGTCCGCGCCGCCGGCCTGGGAATTCGGCGTGGCATATCCGTTGCCCGATGCGCTGGTCAATCACGCGTTCACCCACTGGAGCGGCCGCGCCGCCGTGGTCTGGCCGCGCAAGCGGCTCTCGCTGACGATCGCGGCGGACGCCGACTATTACGTTCTCTACACGCCGCCGGGCGAAGATTTCTTTTGCTTCGAGCCCGTCGATCATCCGATCAATGCGGTGAATTTGCCAGGCGGTGCGAGCGCACACGGCATGACGGTGCTCGCGCCCGGCGAAACGCTCGCGCGGGAGTTCCGCTTCACGGTCGAGCCCGTCGGCCGCTAGCGGGTGGGCGCGCGTGCCGCGCCCGCGGCCGCCGGCCGGCGCGCAAGCGCGGGTAGAATACGGGCCTTTCCCGCCTCCGGCGCGCCTCTTTCCATCGTTTCCGCCATGTCCACGTCCTATTCGTTCGTTCGCTCGCTCAACGACGCCTGGCAGCGCACGGGTTCGCTCCTGTGCGTCGGCCTCGACCCCGAACCGGCCCGCTTTCCCGGTGCGCTCGCGAACCGCGCCGACAAGATCTTCGAGTTTTGCCGCGACATCGTCGATGCGACCGCACCCTACGCGAGCGCATTCAAGCCGCAGATCGCCTACTTCGCGGCGCATCGCGCCGAAGACCAACTCGAAGCGCTGATCGCGCATATCCACGAGCGCCATCCGGGCCTGCCCGTGATCCTCGACGCCAAGCGCGGCGACATCGGCAGCACCGCCGAGCAATACGCGCGCGAAGCGTTCGAGCGCTACCGGGCCGATGCGGTCACGGTCAATCCGTATATGGGATTCGATTCGATCCAGCCGTACCTCGCACACCCGGGCAAAGGCGTGATCGTGCTGTGCCGCACGTCCAACCCGGGGGGCTCGGATCTGCAGTTTCTCGAGACGGGCGGGCGCCCGCTGTATCAGGTCGTGGCCTCGCTTGCTGCCGAGCGGTGGAATGCGAGCGGAGAACTGTCGCTGGTCGTCGGCGCAACGTTCCCGAAGGAAATCGAAGTCGTGCGCGGCATCGTCGGCGATATGCCGCTCTTGATTCCCGGCATAGGCGCGCAAGGCGGCGACGTCCAGGCGACGGTCGAGGCCGGTCGCACGCGAGCGGGAAGCGGAATGATGATCAATTCGTCGCGCGCGATTCTTTACGCGGGCAAGGATGAAAACTTCGCTCAGGCGGCCGCCCAAGCCGCGCTCGAGACGCGCGAGAAGATCAACGCATATCGCTGAGCCGGGGCGCGCGGCGGCGTGTTCTGCGTGTCGCGCGCGCTTCGGAGTATTACCTTCGTCGCATTCCTTGCACGACGGCTTGCCTGCGCCGGGGCGCGCCGCGCAAGCCTGGACTCGCGCGAGCAGGCCTTAATGCTCGTTGTCGTCGATGTGCTTGAGCAGGCCGCGCAGCGCATGCGCCGCGGCTTGCCCTCGAATCTGCTCTCGGTCGCCTTTGAATACGAGCGTTTCGGCCGATGTATGCAGCCGGTTGCTCCACGCGAAGCACACCATTCCCACCGGTTTCGTTTCGGTCCCGCCGCCGGGCCCGGCCACCCCTGTGATCGCCAGCGAAACTTGCGCGCGGCTGTTGCGCAAAGCGCCTTCGGCCATGGCGCGGGCTACGGGTTCGCTCACTGCCCCATGCTTGTCGATGAGTTCGGCGGGCACGCCGATCATCTCTGTCTTCGCTTGGTTCGAATAAGTGACGAAGCCGCGCTCGAACCAGCCGCTGCTGCCCGAAATGTCGGTGACGGCGGTGGCCACCATGCCGCCCGTGCATGACTCGGCGGTCGTGAGCATGAGTCGCGTTTCGCGCAGCTTGTTGCCGGCGCGCACGGCGAGTTGATGGACGACGGAATCGGTGGGCATTGCGGTGGTCTCGCTATTCTCGATGGGCGGGCAAGGCCGCGGCGGTTCGAAGGTGCGCGGCCTGAACGGGTCCGTACATGATGCCTAGATCGTCATGCGCCATAGCGCAATGACGAGCAGCGTGAAGAACGCGGCGATCAGGTCGTCGAGCATGATGCCGAAGCCTCCTTTCACGTGGCGATCGAAGTATCGAATCGGCGGCGGCTTGACCATATCGAAGAACCGGAACACGAGGAACGCCCAAAGCTGCCCGGTGAACGTTTCAGGTGTGACGAACAGCAGCACGAGCCAAAACGCGACGATCTCATCCCAGACGATGGCCGATGGATCGTCGATGCCGAGTTTGCGCGCGGTGAATCCCGTGACATAGATGCCGGCGACGAACCCACCGGCGATGAGCACGGCCCACTCGAGCACCGTGAGCCGCGCGTCGAGCGCGGCGAACGAGGCCCACGCGAGGAGCGTGCCCATGGTGCCCGGCATGACCGGCGACAGGCCGCTGCCGAAGCCTAGCGAGAACAGGTGGAGCGGATGCGAGAGCATGAAGCGTGCGCTCGCGCGGCGCTTGGCCCTCGGCGAAAGGGGCCGAGACGGCGGTTGCGGCGGCGGGGGCGGGGCGGACGGCGGACCGCCGGGAAGCGTCGGATCAGTTTGCATCGAAGTGGTCGAACCCGTGCAGCGTCAACGAGAGCTGCGTCTGTGAGGCGTCTCGCCACGCGATGGCCGGCTCGTCCGTCGCATGGCGCAAGGCGTCTATTGTACCGATGCGGGTCACGGCGACGGCCGCGCGCGCGCCCGCGTCGACGATCGCTTGGCGTGCCTGCGGCGGGGCGGTGAAGAGCAGTTCGTAATCGTCGCCGCCTGCTAGCGTGCACTGCCGCTGCGTGTCGAGCGGCAGCTTGCGCAACGCTTGCGAGCGCGGCACGGCGTCGACGTCGACGCAGGCGCGCATGCGCGAGTGCTCGAGGATATGCAGCAAGTCCCCGGCTAGGCCGTCGGAGACGTCGAGCGCAGCATGCGCGAGGCCGCGCAAGGCCAGGCCGAGCGCGATGCGCGGTTCGGGCCGATCGAGCGCTTGCTGCAGCGAGGCGCGTTCGCGCTCATCGAACAGGCTCGGCGCCCACTCGCCGCGCATGAGGCCGAGCGCGGCTCGCGCATCGCCGAGCGTGCCGGACACCCAAATGTCGTCGCCCTCGCGCGCGCCGTCGCGGCGCAGCGCCGCTTGGGCCGGCACGTCGCCGAAGATCGTCACGCACAAATTCAACGGGCCGCGCGTCGTGTCGCCGCCGATCAGCGCGCAGTCGAAGCGCTCGGCAAGTGCAAACAGGCCATCGGCGAAGGCTTCGAGCCAGGCCTCGCGTGGCGTATCCAATGCGAGCGAGAGCGTAAACGCACGCGGTTTCGCGCCCATTGCGGCCAGATCCGACAGATTGACGGCCAGCGTTTTATGGCCGAGCGCGCGCGGGTCGACGTCCGGCAGGAAATGCCGGCCTTCGACGAGCATATCGGTCGAAACCGCAAGCGCTTCGCCTTGTGCGGGCGCGATGAGCGCGCAGTCGTCGCCGATGCCGAGCAGGGCTCGGCGCGGGCCGCGGCGTGCGCGCCGCGCGAAAAAACGTTCGATCAGCGAGAACTCTGAGAGTGACATAAACGGGATGCGCAAAAGGATGCGTTGACAGTGACGCGCGTTGCAGATGCCGCTCGCGCCGCGTGCCCCGACGGGCCGGCCGCCGGGGCACGCAGCGATTGGCGCTACAATGCCGTCGAACATTGATTCTAATCCGCGTAACAAAGACTGGACTTTCGACTCATGTCTACGAACCCCGCTGCCGCCAAGGCGAAGCTGCGCGAAGCCGCGCTCGATTATCACGAATTTCCTTCGCCGGGCAAGATCGCCATCGCGCCGACGAAGCAGATGATCAACCAGCGCGATCTCGCGCTCGCCTATTCGCCCGGGGTTGCCTTCGCCTGTGAGGAAATCGTCGAAAACCCGCTGAACGCGGCTCGCTTCACGGCGCGCAGCAATTTGGTCGGCGTCGTCACGAACGGCACGGCGGTGCTCGGCCTGGGCAACATCGGCCCGCTCGCGTCCAAACCCGTGATGGAAGGCAAGGCGGTGCTGTTCAAGAAGTTCGCCGGCATCGACGTGTTCGATATCGAGTTGAACGAGTCGGACCCGCATAAGCTCGTCGATGTCATCGCCGCGCTCGAGCCCACCTTCGGCGGCATCAATCTCGAAGACATCAAGGCGCCGGACTGCTTCATCGTCGAGCGCGAGTGCCGCAAGCGGATGAAGATCCCGGTCTTCCACGATGATCAGCACGGCACGGCGATCGTCGTCGCGGCGGCTGTGACGAATGGCTTGAAGGTCGTCGGCAAGGACATCTCGAAGGTCAAGCTCGTCGCCTCGGGCGCCGGCGCCGCGGCGCTCGCCTGCCTGGACTTGCTCGTCGATCTCGGTTTGTCGCTCGAGAACATCCTAGTGACGGACTTGGCCGGTGTCGTCTACAAGGGCCGCACCGAGTTGATGGACCCGGACAAGGAACGCTTCGCGCGCGAGACGTCGGCGCGCACGCTTGCCGAAGTGATCGAAGGCGCCGATATTTTTCTCGGCCTGTCGGCCGGTGGCGTGCTCAAACCGGAAATGGTCAAGGGCATGGCCGCCAAGCCGCTCATTCTCGCGCTTGCCAATCCGACGCCCGAGATCTTGCCGGAGGCCGCGCTCGAAGTGCGTCCGGATGCGGTGTTGGCGACGGGCCGGACCGATTATCCGAATCAGGTCAACAACGTCCTGTGCTTTCCGTTCATCTTCCGCGGCGCGCTCGACGCGGGCGCGACGACGGTGACGCGCGAAATGGAAATCGCGGCCGTGAACGCGATCGCCGAACTCGCGCGCCAGGAACAGAGCGATATCGTTGCGACGGCGTACGGCATTCAAGACCTCTCGTTCGGGCCGGAGTACCTGATTCCGAAGCCGTTCGACCCGCGCCTCATCGTCAAAATCGCGCCGGCCGTTGCGCAAGCGGCGATGGATTCGGGCGTCGCAACGCGGCCGATCGAGGATATGGAGGCCTATAAGCAGCACCTGCAGCAGTTCGTCTACCACAGCGGCACCACGATGAAGCCGATCTTCCAGCAGGCGCGCAGCGTCGAGCCGAGCAAGAAGCGCATCGTTTTCGCCGAAGGGGAAGAGGAGCGCGTGTTGCGTGCGGTGCAGATCGTCGTCGACGAAAAACTGGCGACACCGGTCCTGATCGGCCGCCCGTCCGTGATCGAGCATCGGATCGAGCGCTACGGCTTGCGGCTGACGCCCGGCGTCGATTTCACGGTCGTGAACACCGAGCACGACGAGCGCTACCGCGAGTTTTGGCAGGAGTATTACCACTTGATGGCGCGCAAGGGCATCAGCCAGCAGTTGGCGAAGGTGGAAATGCGCCGGCGCACGACGCTGATCGGCTCGATGCTCGTGAAAAAGGGTGAGGCGGACGGCATGATTTGCGGCACGATCTCGACGACCCACCGTCACCTGCACTTCATCAATCAGGTGATCGGGAAACGCGAAGGCTGCACGGTGTTTGGGGCAATGAACGGGCTCGTGCTGCCGGGCCGGCAGATCTTTATCGTCGACACGCATGTGAACGTGGACCCGACGCCGGCCGAGCTTGCCGAGATCACGCTGATGGCGGCGGAGGAAGTGCGCCGCTTTGGCATCGAGCCGAAGGTGGCGCTCCTGTCGCACTCCAATTTCGGGACGAGTAATGCGCCGTCGGCGCAAAAGATGCGCGATACGCTTGCGCTCATCAAGGAGCGCGAGCCCGATCTACAAGTGGACGGCGAAATGCACGGCGACGTTGCGCTCGATCCCGAGCTGCGCCGCGAGGTGCTGCCGGAGTCGACGCTCGAGGGCGAGGCGAACTTGCTCGTGCTGCCGAACATCGATGCCGCCAACATCGCGTACAACCTGCTCAAGACCGCTGCCGGGAATAACATCGCGATCGGGCCCATTCTGCTTGGCGCGGCCAAGCCCGTGCATGTGCTGACGGAATCGGCGACGGTGCGCCGTATCGTCAACATGGCCGCCTTGCTCGTGGCCGACGTCAGCGCAGCGTCGCGCTGAGCGCATCGCGTTCTCTTGCTCTTGCATTAACGATTAACGAAGAAAAAACGGCGTGCCCATTGCGGGCACGCCGGGGGCGAAAAGAGAGGTTGCCGCCCCAAATGCGTGAAACGACGATGCCCGATTGCGTCACGCCGCGGCAAGGAGGCAAAAGACTTGCCGCATCGGGATCGTCCATGACACTTTATCCTGCACAAGATAAAAATAGCGAAAACACAGGAAAAATAGGACGATCGGCAATCTGAAAAAGTGACGTAACCCTTTCATTTTGCATACAAAGATTGCGTCTGCGGGCGGTTAGGGATACGCTTACGCTTTTCGTGGTCGTTCATATCTGATCGAGCAGCAGGAACTGTCGCCCATGACACGCGCGGGAACACGCGAACGAGCTGGTAAATGGGTTTGTCACGGCGCGCTCGCGGCGTTCTTGGCCCTAGCAGGCTGGGGCGGCGTCGGTGCGGTCGGCGGCTTCGCTGCTTCGTCCGTTGCTTTGGCGCGCGAGGCGCCGCAATCGTCGGCGGGTGGATTCGGCACGATCGAGCAGGCGCAGTTGCCGCGCGAAGCGGTCGATACACTGCATCTGATCGCAGCCGGCGGCCCTTATCCGTATCCGAAGGACGGCGTCGTGTTCGGTAATTTCGAACGGCTTCTGCCGCCGCATCGGCGGGGTTATTACCATGAGTACACGGTCCCGACGCCGCGAGCGAGAAACCGCGGCGCGCGCCGCATCGTTTGCGGCGGTCCTTTGAGGCGGACCGACAATTGTTTCTACTCGGACGACCACTACAACAGTTTTAAACGCATTGTTGAATGATATCGGGATGAACGGCATGAGCGACAACGTCTATGCGCACGACGCTCCAGTCGCGACGGATCTGTTCGCGGCCGGCGACGGCAACCTTTTTCAGCGCGTCATGCAAATGCGCGCGGCCGAGCGGGGCCAGAACGCGCAGGGCGACGCGGCGGTATCCCCGCATTCACCGAGCGAGGAGCCTATGAGCCTTTTCGCGACCGTGCGACCGAACATCGTCCAGTCCATCCGGGCGTTTCGCGTGCAGGACCTCGCCGACGAGGCCCAGCGGCTCGAACAGCATTTCCTGTATGCGTACTGCGGCCAAGCCGCCTCGAAGCAGGAAGTGCTCGAGACGATCGCCACGTCGTTCTTGTTTCCGAAGCACTTCGGCAAGAACTACGACGCGCTGTACGACTGCCTGACCGACCTCGTGCACAAAGCGGGCGCGCAGCCCGGCTTCGTCATCGTGCTCGAAGGGCTGACGATTGCGCAGAAGTTCGACAAAGAAGGACGGGAGACCCTGCTCGACGTTTTCCGTGAGGCCGCCGAATTCTGGGCGGAGCGCAAGGTCGCTTTCCGCGTCTTCTATTCGTTTGCCTGACGCGAGGCCGCCGAGCCGCATAGCGGCTGCGTCACTCGCCTCGTCTCTGTCTCACCGAGGCCCCGCGCATGGGGCCTGGCTTCACCATCCTCCCCAGCGGGCTGCTAGCGCTGCCAGGACGGCCACACCGGCCGTCTCCGTGCGCAGAATGCGCGGTCCCAGCGACAGCGCGGTAAATCCATGGGCGACAGCGGTCGCTTCCTCCTCGGGCGATAACCCGCCTTCCGGGCCGATCAGCAAGGTCACATCGCCTTCAGGCGGTGCGCTCGGCAACGCATCGAACGCTATGCTCGCGCGCGGCGACAGCATGAGCCGCAGTGCGCCGGGGGCGGGGTGCGCCGCCAACGCTTCACTCCATTTCTGCCATTCGCAAGGGGCTTGAACCTCCGGTATCCGGTTGCGGCCGCACTGTTCGCAGGCGGCCCGCACGACGCCTTCCCAGTGAGCGTGGCGGCGGTTCGCGCGCTCGCCCGATAGGCGCACGACGGCGCGCGTCGTGACGAGCGGCGCGATTCGCGTCACGCCGAGTTCGACCGCTTTTTCGATGAGCCAATCCATTTTGTCGCCGCCTGCGATTCCCTGTGCAAGCGTGATTCGATAGGGCGCCTCGGCATCGGCAGGCTCGAACGCGCCGACTTCCACGAGGGCATTGCGGCGGCCCAATTCGACGAGCCGCGCCGCGTATTGACCGCCACGGCCGTTGAATAGCGTCAAAGCATCGCCCGCTTCGAGGCGAAGCACTTGAACATGGCGGGCGACATCTTCGGGCAGGGCGACGATGTCGCCGGGCGTAAAGGCCGAATCGACAAAAAAGCGAGGCATAAAGCGACGTTCGAGGTTCAGTGAGCGAGGGGGCGCGTTCGGAGGCCGCCGCGCCAGCGCGCAACGCTCGTTTGCGCCGACGGCATCGACGGCACGACGGCGCGACGGCACGACGGCGATGCTGCCCACCGCCGGTTAGCGCAGCGCTTCGCGCACGGCTCGCGGCAAGAGGAACAGCGCCGGATGCAGCGCGGCGTCATAGTAACGCAAGCCGTCTATACCGCGCGCGGCCAGCCGCTCTTCGATGTCGCGCTTGAACAGCGACGCGGCTTCGAGCGTATCGCTCGCGAGCGCCATGAGCCAGAGCGAGCCGTAAAGCGGCACGAACGCCGAAATGACGTCGACCATGGCGAAGCTGGCGCGCAAGCCGCGCGCGAGCGCCGCCGCCCGCTCGAGATGGAACTGGGCCGAGCCCAGATGCATCGACAGCATCGCGCAGGGCGCCAGGATATGCTTCAGGCGGGCGTAAAAGACAGGCGTATAGAGTTCCGCGGCCGGCGAGTCCGGCGGAGTCAGGTCGAATACGACGAGATCGAAGCGCTCCATGGTCGTTGCGACGAAGCGCGCGGCGTCGCCGATCACTACCTGCACGCGTGCGTCGTCGAGCGCGCCTCGGTGCACCTGCGTCAAGTGCGCGCGCGCCATATCGAGCACGGCCTCGTCGAGCTCGGCGACGACGATTCGCTCGATGCTCGGGTGCGCAAGCAGTTGCCTCGCGGCGCCGCCGTCGCCGCCGCCCAGCACGAGTGCCTTGCGCGGGCAGGGATGGGCGAGCGCGGCCGGGTGGACCATGCACTCGTGATAGATGAATTCGTCGCCGACCGAGGTCATGGGGCGCTCGTCCAGCGTAAACAGCACGCCGAGCTGCGGCGTATCCCAGACTTCGATGCGCTGATGCGGCGGTTGGACCTGGGCGACGCGCCGCGCGCCCGGAAAGCCGTAGACGGCGCGGGGCGTTGGGTGAAACAGGAGCGGCGGTGCGGTGCGGGAGATCACGGTGAAAGCACGTTCGCGATCGGTCGTAATCGGCTGATTATAGAGCCGTGCGCGGCGCCGATCGGCGCCGCGGCACGCGCGCCGGGGCGGGGGAGGCCTCACCGCCATCTGCTAGAATGGCATGCTTTGCAGCACGTCCGCTTGCTCTTGCCGCTTCGCGCCTCAGCGCACGCTCCGCCGCGTGGGCGGCCGTCCCACCCGAGCAGCGGGCCACCGCGCGCACGCTTTCTCGACTCGTTCTCCGGACTCGACATGACGACCTCGTCTCCCGCTCCCACCGCTCTCATGGCGAACGCGATCCGCGCGCTCGCCATGGATGCCGTGCAACAAGCGAACTCAGGCCACCCCGGCATGCCGATGGGCATGGCTGAAATTGCCGTCGCGCTTTGGTCGCGCCATCTGAAGCACAATCCGGCCAACCCGCATTGGGCCGATCGCGATCGCTTCGTGCTGTCCAACGGCCACGGCTCGATGCTGCTGTACTCGCTGCTGCATTTGACGGGCTACGATCTGCCGCTCGCCGAGCTCAAGAACTTCCGCCAACTGCATTCGAAGACGCCTGGTCATCCCGAATACGGCATCACGCCGGGCGTCGAAACGACGACGGGCCCGCTCGGCCAAGGCTTGGCGAACGCCGTCGGCATGGCGCTCGCCGAAGCGCTGCTCGCGGCCGAATTCAACCAGGCCGACGCCAAGATCGTCGACCATCACACCTATGTGTTCCTCGGCGACGGTTGCCTCATGGAAGGCATCTCGCACGAGGCCTGTTCGCTCGCGGGCACGCTCAAGCTGAACAAGCTGATCGCCCTGTACGACGATAATGGCATCTCGATCGACGGCCACGTCGAATATTGGTTCGGCGACGACACCCCCAAGCGTTTCGAGGCGTACGGCTGGAACGTCATCCGCAACGTCGACGGGCACGACGTGCAAGCGATCGACGCGGCGATCGCGGCCGCCAAGGCTGCGGACAAGCCCACGTTGATTTGCTGCAAGACCGTCATCGGCAAGGGCGCGCCCACCAAGGCGGGCGGTCACGACGCACACGGCGCGCCGCTCGGCGCGCAGGAAATCGCCGCCACGCGCGAGGCGATCGGCTGGAAGTGGGAGCCGTTCGTGATCCCGCAAGAGGTCTATGCGGCATGGGACGCAAAGGAAGCCGGCGCGCAGCGCGAAGCGGCTTGGAACGACGCGTTCGCACAGTACCGCGCGCAGTATCCGGAGCAAGCGGCACAGTTCGAGCGGCGCGCCGCCGGCAAGCTGCCGGCCGATTGGGCGGCCAAAGCGCAAGCGATCATCGCCGGCGCGAACGAGCGCGGGGAGACGGTGGCCACGCGTAAAGCGTCGCAGCAAACGATCGAGGGGCTGGCCGCGGCCTTGCCCGAGTTGCTTGGCGGCTCGGCCGATCTGACCGGCTCGAACCTCACGAATTGGAAGGCCAGTAAGCCCGTGCGCGCGGGCGAGCATGGCATCGTGTGGGGCAACCACATCAACTACGGCGTGCGTGAATTCGGCATGAGCGCGGCCATCAACGGCATTGCGCTGCACGGCGGCTACAAGGCGTTCGGCGGCACGTTCCTGACCTTCTCCGACTACAGCCGCAACGCGTTGCGCGTGGCGGCGCTGATGAAGTCGCCGTCGATCTTCGTCTTCACGCACGATTCGATCGGCTTGGGCGAGGACGGCCCCACGCACCAATCGGTCGAGCATATCGCCAGCTTGCGCCTGATCCCGAACCTTCACGTGTGGCGCCCGTCCGATACGGTGGAGACGGCCGTCGCCTGGACTCAGGCGGTCGAATACCAAGGCCCGTCGTGCCTGATCTTCAGCCGGCAGAATCTGCCGTTCTCGGCGCGTAGCGATGCGCAAATCGCCAATATCGCGAAGGGCGGCTACGTGCTGCGCGATTGGAATGACGAAATCGTCGCCCGCAAGATCATCTTGATCGCCACCGGGTCGGAAGTCGAATTGGCCTTGGCCGCGATCGAGCCGCTGGCGCAGCAAGGGATCGCCGCGCGCGTGGTGTCGATGCCGGCGACTTCGGTGTTCGACCGGCAAGACGCCGACTATCGCGAGCGCGTGCTGCCCAAGGGCGTGCGCCGCATTGCGATCGAAGCGGGCGTGACCGATTTCTGGCGCAAGTACGTCGGTCTCGAAGGCGGCGTGGTCGGGATCGACACGTTCGGCGAGTCGGCTCCGGCCGGCGTGCTGTTCAAGCACTTCGGCTTCACGGTGGAGCACGTTGTCGCAGTGGCCAAGGCCGCGCTCGAGTAACGGATAGACTTCTCGTCGTGAGACGCAATACGGCTTGCCGGCGGCGTCGTGGCGCGAGCGATGCTCGCTTGGCGCCGGCAAGCGTGAGGTAAGACAGCTTTTTTCAGCCCAAATATCAGGAGAACCAACATGACGGTACGCGTTGCAATCAATGGATATGGCCGGATTGGCCGCAACACGCTGCGTGCGTTCTACGAGAACGGCAAGAAGCACGATCTGCAGATCGTCGCAATCAACGATCTCGGCGATGCGAAGACGAACGCCCACCTGACCAAGTACGATACGGCCCACGGCACGTTCCCCGGCGACGTGTCGGTCGAAGGCGAGAACATGATCGTCAACGGCGACAAGATCCGCGTGCTCGCGAACCGCAATCCGGCCGAACTGCCGTGGGGCGAGTTGGGCGTCGACGTGGTGATGGAATGCACGGGCTTCTTCACGTCGAAGGAAAAGGCGAGCGCACACCTGGCCGGCGGCGCGAAGAAGGTGCTGATCTCGGCGCCCGGCGGCAAGGATGTCGACGCGACGATCGTCTATGGCGTGAACCACAACCAGTTGAAGGCCGCGCATACGGTCATCTCGAACGCGTCTTGCACGACGAACTGCCTCGCGCCGCTCGTCCAGCCGCTCAACGACAAGATCGGTCTGGAAACGGGCCTGATGACGACGGTGCATGCGTACACGAACGACCAAGTGCTGACGGACGTGTACCACGAAGATCTGCGTCGCGCCCGTTCGGCCACGCATAGCCAAATCCCGACGAAGACGGGCGCCGCCGCCGCCATCGGTCTCGTGCTGCCCGAGTTGGCCGGCAAGCTCGACGGCTATGCCATCCGTGTCCCGACCATCAACGTGTCGATCGTCGACCTCTCGTTCATCGCCAAGCGCGACACGACGGTCGAGGAAGTGAACGCGATCATGAAGGAAGCCGCCGAAGGCTCCCTCAAGGGCATCCTCTGCTACAACACGGCGCCGCTCGTCTCGATCGACTTCAATCACAACCCGGCCTCGTCCACGTTCGATGCGACGTTGACCAAGGTTGCCGGCCGGCTCGTGAAGGTGTCGAGCTGGTACGACAACGAGTGGGGTTTCTCGAACCGCATGCTCGATACGGCAATCGCGCTCGCGACGGCGAAGTAAGCAAGCACCGAATAGGCAACGCGCGATTCGCTGCTGAACGAAAGAGCCGCCCCGGGGTATCGACGGACCCGACGGGCGGCTCTTTTTATTTGAACGGCGGGGCGGGCGCGACGCCCAGCGTGCGGGCGTCGCGGCGAATGTCAGTGCTTGCGGTGCGGGCAGGCTTCCTTCGTGCAGACGCCGTACAGCGCGAGCGCGTGCTCCTGCAGCTTGAAGCCGCGTTCCTCGGCGATCTTTTGCTGGCGCTTTTCGATTTCAGGGTCGAAAAATTCTTCGACGCGCCCGCAGTCGATGCACACCAGATGGTCATGATGAGAGCCCTCGTTGAGCTCGAACACGGCCTTGCCCGATTCGAAATTGCTGCGCGAGAGCAGGCCTGCCTGCTCGAATTGCGTCAACACGCGGTAAACGGTGGCAAGCCCGATGTCGAGTTCTTCGGTGAGCAGATTCCGGTAGACGTCTTCGGCGGTCAAATGCCGGACGGCGCTGCGCTGAAAAATTTCGAGGATCTTGAGGCGCGGTAGGGTCGCCTTGAGCCCGATGTTTTTGAGATCGGTCGGATTGGTCATGGCTAGGCATCCCTAGAGTACAATGCACGATTCGAATAGTAATGGGTTTTTGCTGTTTCGGTCATCTTCGTGAAACTCGCGCGGCCCGACGATACGCGAAACGGAGCCCGCACGGTGGGTGAAATGAGTTCAAATTTTCTTATGAAGCGCGGGGGGAGCCACGTGCGCAACCTGTTGATCGCTGCCTCCATGGTTGCGCTCGTTGCGGGATGTTCGACCTACGACAGCCTCACGCAGCGCGTCGCTCAGAGCATTACGCCGTATCGCATCACCATCGTGCAGGGCAACTTCGTATCGAAGGAAGCCGCCTCGAAGATGCGCGCGGGCATGTCGCGCGACGAAGTGAAAGCGGCGCTCGGTACGCCGCTGTTGACGGACATGTTCCATGACGATCGCTGGGATTACGTCTTCTACTTCAAGCGCGGCTCCACGGCGATCGTGCAGCAGCGCGATTTCATCGTCAATTTCAACGGCGACCATGTCGTGAGTTGGACGGGCGGCGACGATTTGCCGTCGGAACTGGAACTGCTCGCCGATATCGACGGCGACAAGCACGGCAAGAAAGCGAAGGCGGCCAGCGCGGCGGCGGCGTCTGCCGCGGCGGCGGCGCAAGCGGCTTCGGCTGCGGCAGCCGCGCCGGCCAGCGGCGTGACGGCCGCGGGCGCCAGCGAAGACGCGCAAGCAGCCAACGCGCAGGCGGCGCAGGCGGCGAATCGGGCCACGAATCAAGTGCCCGCCACGCCCGCCAAGCAGAGCGTGCGCTCCGGCACGCCCTCGCCGCACGCATTGCCGAGCGCCACGCCGCAGTTCCAATTCCATCGCGAGCCGCAACCCGCCTCGCCCGACCAAAGCAATCCGGTCGGCCCGACCGGCTCGCCCTCGAGCAGCACCGGCGCGGGCAAAGCGTCGGCGTCGTCGTAGCGGGTGCACCGAGCACGGCCTATTGACCGCCCGTCGCTCGGGCCTCGCACCTGAAAGGCAGCCGGGCACAGCGTTCTAGCTGAATGCGGGTCGTGCGCGAGGCGCGCCGCCCGCTTTTCGTTTTCTTGCGGCGCTTTGCACGGCGCCGCCGGTCGGCCCCGCCATGGCCGACCCGCCAACCGAAGAGGGATGCATGTTGCCGTTGAAGATCGCCATCGCCGGCGCGTCGGGCCGAATGGGTCGGATGCTGATCGAAGCCGTTCTGAACGACCCCGATGCGACGCTAGCCGCCGCGCTCGATCGTCCGGGTTCGCCCCAGTTGGGCGAGGATGCCGGCGCGTTTCTCGGTCAGCGCACGGGCGTGACGCTGACCGACGATGTCGAGCAGGTGTTTGCTCGAGCCGACTGCCTGATCGACTTCACGCGGCCCGAGGGCACGTTGGCCTATGTCGAGGCCGCCGTGCGGCACGGCAAGAAACTCGTGATCGGCACGACGGGCATGAGCGAGGAAGAGCGGCAAGCGGTGCGCGCGGCCGCCGAGAAGGTCGGCATCGTTTTCGCCGCGAATATGAGCGTCGGGGTGAACGTCACGCTCAAGCTGCTCGAATTCGCCGCCCGCCATTTCGCCACCGGCTACGACATCGAAATCATCGAGGCGCATCATCGCCATAAAGTCGACGCGCCCTCGGGCACCGCGCTCGCGATGGGCGAGGCGATCGCCGGCGCGCTCGGACGCGACTTGAAAACCTGCGCGGTGTACGGCCGCCAGGGGGTAACGGGCGAGCGCGATCCGTCGACGATCGGCTTTTCGGCCATTCGCGGCGGCGACATCGTCGGCGATCACACCGTGCTGTTCGCCGGCACGGGCGAGCGGATCGAAATCACGCACAAATCGGCAAGCCGCGTCTCCTATGCGCAAGGCGCGCTACGCGCCGCGCGCTTTCTTGCCGAACGCGGCGCCGGCCTCTACGACATGCAGGACGTGCTCGGTCTGCGCTAATCGGCCGCATCGACGCGCACTCGCCTTCGTCCTCGTCTTCATTTCGTTCACGCTTCGGCTTCCCGGGCACTTCCGTTCGTATGCAAAACACCGGCATAGTTCACTACCTGCAAGCAGGCGACGCGCTCACTCACGGCGTCGCGTACCTATTGCTGGCCATGTCGATCGCGAGTTGGTGCTTCCTGCTCGTCAAAGGCTGGATGCTCGGGCGAGCGAAGCGCCAGGGCCCGCGTGCGATCGCGCTGTTCTGGCAGTCGGCGACGCTCTCAGAGGGCGTGCTCGCTTTGCGCGGCGCCGATCGCGAGCGCGTCTTCGCGCCGTTGGCTCAGGCGGCGCTCGCCGCCTCCGAGGTGCACGCGCCGTCCGCCATGCTCGCGCGCGTCGAGCGTAGCGAGCGCGTGATGCGCGCACTGCGCGAGGCGTTGCTCGCATCGCAGCGCCGCCTCGAGTTCGGCCAGGTCTTGCTCGCTTCGGTCGGCAGCACCGCGCCGTTCGTCGGTCTGCTCGGCACCGTGTGGGGCATTTACCATGCGCTCGGCAGCATCGCCGCCAGCGGACAGGCGATGATCGAGAACGTCGCGGGCCCTGTCGGCGAGGCGCTGATCATGACGGCATTCGGTCTCGTGGTCGCGATTCCGGCCGTGCTGGCGTACAACGTGCTCGGCCGGATGCAGCGGCAGTTGTCCGAGGAGTTGGACGGTTTCGCGCACGATTTGCACGCTTATGTCTGCGCGCCGGAGGTTGCCGAACGCTCGGCCGCCCTGGGCGCCGCCGCGGTTCGCGGCGCCGCCGAACCGTCAGGCGCCGTCCGCGCGGCGCAAGCCGAAGATGCTTCACGCGCAACGCGCGCGTAGCGAGTGCACGAACGTTTTCGAAGGAGGCGGCGAGCATGGCATTCGGCGGATTCGACAAAGAGCGTTCGGCCGCCCCGATGGCCGACATCAACATGACGCCGCTCATCGACGTCATGCTCGTCTTGCTCGTCATTTTCATCATCACCGCACCGCTTTTCACGCACGCGATTCGGCTCGACCTGCCCAAAGTCGCCGCGGGTCCGGCGCCCGAGACGCCGAAAACGATCACGCTGTCGATCGACGACGCGGGCCGGCTCTACTGGGACGGCCGCCCGATCACGCTCGATGCCGCACGTGCCGATCTCGCTCGGGCCGGCAAAGGCGGCGAGCCGCCCGAACTGCATTTGCGCGCCTCGCAAGCCACGCGCTATGAAGTCATTGCCCAAGTCATGGGCGCGGCGCAGCAGGCTGGCATCGCTCGAATCGGTTTCGTCACCGATCCGCCCGGCGCGAGGATCGAGCCGAGCGCCCCCACGACCCCGGGCTCGCGCGAGCCCGCCGCGCGGTAACGGCCCGCCGCTTCACCGCGCCGATCGTTGGCGCGTCAGACCCGCCGTGGATGCATCCGCGGGCGGTATAATCGATCTTTTCCCCATTTTCGGGGAAACGCATCTTCACGTATCGCCGCGCCGCGTGTTTGCCAAGGCGCCACGACAGCCAAGCCCGAACCACCGCCATGCAAGAAAAATACTTACCCGCCGACATCGAAGCCGCCGCCCAGGCAGACTGGCGCGCATCGAACGCTTACCGCACGGCCGAAGTGGCCGGTAAGCCAAAGTTCTATTGCGTCTCGATGCTGCCGTATCCGTCGGGCAAGCTGCACATGGGGCACGTGCGCAACTACACGATCAACGACGTGATGTACCGCTATCTGCGGATGAACGGCTACAACGTGCTGATGCCGATG
>Ga0157369_10000415_pt1 | contig 56466 bp, 22 predicted proteins | sample C25metaG_FD_113461 | JGI IMG/M metagenome (GOLD analysis project Ga0157369, IMG submission 113461) | Corn rhizosphere microbial communities from Kellogg Biological Station, Michigan, USA - C2-5 metaG | ecosystem: Host-associated > Plants > Roots > Rhizosphere > Soil | place: USA: Michigan... | reverse complement strand
TAGGGTCAGGACCCATTGATCTGAGCTCCCCGATCTGATTCAGGGTCCGTGAGGAGACTGGATTTGAGCGACCTATATTGGCTGACGGACGAGCAGATGGCGCGGCTTGAGCCGTATTTTCCGAAGAGCCACGGCAAACCCCGGGTCGACGATCGCCGAGTGTTGAGCGGCATCATCTTTGTGAACCGCAATGGGCTGCGCTGGCGCGATGCACCGAGAGACTATGGGCCGCACAAGACGCTGTACAATCGTTGGAAGCGGTGGGGCGATAAGGGCGTATTCCTTCGGATAATGGAAGGTCTGGCTGCGCCCCGGGCATCCGAACGCAAGACGGTAATGATCGACGCGACCTATCTCAAGGCGCACCGCACGGCATCGAGCCTTGCGGTAAAAAAGGGGATGCGGGCCGCCTGATTGGCCGCACGAAAGGCGGTATGAACACCAAGCTTCATGCCGTGACGGATACCAACGGTCGGCCGATCAGCTTCTTCATGACCGCCGGCCAGATCAGCGACTATATCGGCGCGGCGGCCTTGCTGGACGAACTTCCCAAAGCCCAATGGCTGCTGGCGGATCGTGGCTATGATGCCGACTGGTTCCGCGACGCCTTGCAAGAAAAGGGCATCACCCCCTGCATCCCAGGCCGGAAATCCCGGAACAAGGCCATAAAATACGACAAACGTCGCTACAAACGCCGCAACCGCATCGAGATCATGTTCGGCCGCCTGAAAGACTGGCGGCGCGTCGCCACACGCTATGACAGGTGCCCCACCGCCTTCTTCTCCGCCATCGCCCTCGCCGCAACCGTCATCTTCTGGCTCTGATCAACGGGTCCTGACCCTAGACCGTCATCTGCAATCCTTTCTGAAAGGCAGCGAGAGCGAAAGAGCCGACGCCGTCCACGCGGTCGAGCAGCGAGCAGGCGATCGGGGACAGGAGGGTGGCCGTGGCCTGGATCGCTGATCGGCCCCGCGTCTATGTCGTCCCGCTTCTCGTGATGCTGTTGTCATGGTGCGAGCCGGCGTCAGCGGCACGGCCCCCAGAACCTGAGGTCGCGCGCTGCATCCGACAATCTGCGCGTGGGCAGCTATGGGTTGAAAAGACGCTCTGGGGATTGCGCGATCAGGAAGCCGGCTGGATCGGCGCGGAAATCCTCAACAAGGATGGAAGCCATGACCTTGGCCCTTTGCAGATCAACAGTTGGTGGGTGCCGCGAATTGCCACGCTGCTGTCACGTGGGAAGGATGATGTGCGGCGCTGGCTGCAATTTGATCCCTGCTTCAACGCCGAGGCGGCACGCTGGATCTTCCTCGATGCGTTGAAGACAGGCGGCAGTTACTGGAAGGCAGTCGGGATTTATCACAGCCCGAACGGTGATCGGCAACGCCGCTACGCGGCCTTGGTTGCTGTTCACCTGCACAAGCGGTTTGGACCCGCAGTGTTCGGGAGGCGAGCTGCCAGGCTGGCGCGGCCATCTCCCTGACCTGTATTCTGGGGGCCTTCTCCTTTGGACATGGAGGCCGTATGTCGCAGCCCCTGCGAAACCGTGCGTTAGCGGCGACGCAGAAACGGCAATCTCAATGGCGCGTGGCACCCCAGGCACCAATGAGGCCTCGCGTTTATTTCTCCTGCAGCGCACCAGTTCCGTTGGCAAGCGCGTCGCCGATCATCGCCGCCAATGTTTCTTCGGCGCGACCACGGGCGGCTGCATCCTTGGATTCCAGATCGTGCCGGAGCCATTGTGGCGCGCGCTCGATAACCCTTAAAATCGTAGCCTTGATTTTTTCGTCCATGTGCCAAGCCTATGACGGCGGATCGGCGGCGGCGCAACATAGCAAAGCGTGCCAGTTCTGAGATCGGGCTGCTGCGGCATTCTGCCCTGTCTCGACCTGGCCGGCCCGGCTTGGGCATGCTTCGAAAACCGCCGGCTCGTGAGATTCTCGACAAGACAAACTATTTGGCCATATCGGAAAAAGGACGCCCATATAGCCCTGCCGTAGATCAAAAATCGCTGGGATGCTGCGCGATGCCGTGACATCACCGCCCCGACGGCTGGCGAGGCGCTTTGCCGACTTGTTCCGCAAGTGGAGCAAATTGTCGTGGACCTGTAAGACTTGTTGTGCAAATAGCGGAATATAAAGAAGATATGGGTCGCTCCGGTTTGATGGGCAGAGCAATTTGCCTGAGTTGGAAATGGGGCAATAGCGGCATTTCTTGGGGTCACGAAATGCTGTTTCCGCTGCCATAGGCATCGGAAGGCGGCATCTGCCTATTGCATGAATTATGCAGCGTTGCGCTTGGGGGCGTGATGCGATGTTGGGGTGCCTGTCCACAGCTGTTGCGTCCGCCAGGGTGCGAACAGTTTGCGGATAGGGATGCTGCATATTGGGGGGTGTAATGCGGTTGATTGTCCGCGCGATGCTGGTCGCGCTCGTTTGCGCAGCCATGGGCGGTGCGCCCGCCGGTGCTCAGGGTAGACTGTCTCCTGCATCCGCTGCCGGTTCTGACGGGCATGGAATAGAAATCCTGTCCGGCGTCTTCGGGCGTATCGGCAAGGCGCGTAAGCTCGACATCGTCGAACGGGCTCAATCCTTGTGCGGAACGGGCGCGAACAGCTGTCAGCTGTTCTGCTCGGAGACCAGTTTCGGGCGCTACAGCCTTGGCCGCAAACCGATCTGCCGGATCACCTGGCGTTGCCCCGATGGCAATGTCCACGCGATCGAGGCGGCGAAGGAGGAACCCATGCTCATGCAGTGTTCCCGGCCCACGAGGATCGAGCCGGCAGTGGATGAGCTGACGCCGCCGACCTACACCCCGCCGGGGCGCTGATGAGGAAGCCATTTCTGGCTGCGGCCGCAATTTGCGTGGTGGCATCCGGCTGTGCCGGACCGCGCGTGCCGTTCACCCACCGCAATCCGCCTACCGCGCGGCATCGGGAGGAAGCGAGTGATTGGCGGCTCGAAATCCGGCGCGACAAATTCACCGGCGAAATCGCATGCCGGCTCTACGCGCGGAAGCACAAGGCGTTCTTCCTGGGTGGGGCGGTCGCTTTCCGTTTCGACAAGGACTGGAATACCGGACGGGCGATCTACCGGCTTGACGGTGACGCGCCGCGCCATTGGCGTGAGGATTTGCCAGAACTCATCCGCATCGGCGCCCCGTTCGAGCGCGGCGGGATAGATAATCCGGGGCAGGGGTTGGTGTGGATTCCTTACAGCCGCCTGGAAGAGGCCAATAGCATTGCGATCGAGGCCCGGCCTGACCGCGCGCCGGTCACATTCCATTTCCGGGGCTTGAAGGGCCTCTATCGATCAGCTGTCGATCAGGGCTGCTCGCCCGATAGTCGCTTTGTCGGATGAAGGTCACATGCGCAAAGCCGGTTCAGCCCTTTTGATGGGCCTCGCGCTCGTCCCAGCCTTCGGATCGTCCCCATGGCTGGTAGCACAGGCGGCGCCTGCTCATGCCTACCCGACCCGTGCCGACGGCGCGACACGGGTTTCGGAAAAATGGCGCTTGCCGAAGCTCGACGTGCCTGCGGAGCCGATCCCGACCGAAACGCTGGCCGATGCGCTCGACGCGGCCTATCGCAGCGCGCCGGCGCTTCAGGCACGCCGTTATGATTTGAGAGCAAGCGACGAGGATTATGCGCAGGCGCTGGCCGAACTACGCCCCACCGTGCAGGCGCAGATAAGTGGCAGCTACAGCAAAACGGTTCCGGGGCGAACCACGCAGGCGGATCGTCCTCTGGCTGACCGTCTGGCGTCACCCAACATCACGACCAACAATGCCGCCGCCGAGATGATCGTCGATCAGCCGCTTTATACCGGCGGCAAGGCCAGCGCTGATGCGGCGGTGGCGCGCGAAACGATCCACGCGGGGCGTGAAGAGCTGCGGGCAACGGAGGGCGATCTGTTTTTGCGGGTCATCACCGCCTATGCCGATGTGCGCCGCGACAGTGCGACACTCGCGCTGCGCAAGGCGAGCGTTACCCAGCTGGAATCGACCTTCTACGAGGTGACGGCCCGTCGCCAGGCTGGGGAACTGACCCGCACCGACATCGCCCAGGCGTCCACCCAGGTCGATGCCGCGATCGCGACCGCCAATCTCACCGAGCAACAGTTGCAGCAGGATTGTTCGGCCTTTGCCGCGCTGGTGGGACACGATCCTGGCATATTGGCGCCGGAACCATCATTGCCGCAGCTCCCGCACTCCCTCGATGCGGCATTCGATCTCGCGCAAAGGCTCAACCCGGGGCTTGCGCAGGCGATTGCGACCGAACGTGCCTCGCGCGCACGGATCGCGACAGCAAAGGCAGAAGGCCACCCGCGCGTTTCGCTCCGGGGCACGGCACGCCTGGGCGGCCAGGCCGCGCCCTTCTCTCTGCACAATGAGGACCAGGAATTTGCGGGGCAGGCGGTCCTGACCATTCCGCTCTGGCAGGGCGGCCGGACCAGTTCGCTGGTCGCGCAGGCGCGCGATCGCAATTCGGGGGATCGCGAACGGATCGAGGAAGCACGCCGCGTCATGGTGCAGGCTGTGGTGGACGCCTGGAATGGGGTGGCAACGGCGCAGCGCAATCTGGTCGTGCAGCAAGCGCAGCTCGCGTCCGCCCGCGTTCTCGACGAGGGTACTTTCCAGGAATATCGGGCGGGACTTCGCTCGACCTTCGACGTGCTTTTCGCGCACGGGTCGCTGCGCGATGCGGAAATCGCGCTGGTGTCCACCCGGCGCGACCTTTACGTCGCGCAGGCGACGCTGTTGAGGCAGATCGGCCTCCTTGAAGCGCGTTCGATCCTATCGCAGACGCCACTCTATGATCCGGCGGTCAACACGCGCGCGGCGGCCCGCCGAAACGCTCTTCCGTTCGATCCAGCGCTGCGCAGCCTCGATCGTGTCGCGCAGCCCGAAGCGACCCAGCGCGGACTGGAGCAACCCGCCTTGCCTGACGGCAAACCCGAGATGATGCCCGCTACACCGATGCCGTCCGTGACCATAGCCACCACGCCTGCTCTGCCGCCGTTGCCCGGCACCGTCGGCGCACCCAAACCCGCACATAAGCGTAAACGGCCATGAGCGCGGACTACACCGCGTCGCCACCCGAGCCGGAGCAGACAATCGGCCTGGCTAGTGACGAGAGCGGCCTGGTCGCTTTCGCGGCGCTGCTGGCCATGCACCGCATTGCCGTCGATCCGGCGCAGCTGCGCCATAGCCTCGGGCATTATCGCGCGATCGAGAGCGAGGATCTGCTGCGCCTGGCCAAAATGCAGGGCAAGGAAGCCGGGATCCGCGCCCGCTCGGTACGCACCAGCTTCGAAAAGCTCGAGCGCATGCCGGTGCCCGCGCTGGCCAACGGACCCAATGGCTGGTTCCTGATCGGGCGCGTCCAGGGCGGCGAGGCGCTGATCCAGCTTGCCTTGCCGCAATCGGGCGCCGATGGCCCGACGATCCGCAAGGTCGATCGGGCGGCGCTCGAGGCGATGTGGTCGGGCGAACTGGTGCTGCTGACGACGCGGGAAAATGTCGCGGGCCAGGCTGGAAAATTCGACGTAACCTGGTTCATTCCGCAGATCGTCAAATATCGCCGCCTCATCGGCGAGGTTCTGCTCATTACCCTAGCGCTCAACCTGTTGGGCCTGGCCGCGCCGCTGTTTTTCCAGAATGTGGTCGACAAGGTGCTGGTCCACGACACGCTGGACACGCTGACGGTCCTCGCCATCGGCTATGTCGCGGTATCGCTTTGGGAAACCGCCTTCGGCTGGCTACGGACGCGGCTTTATTCGCGGACCAGCCAGAAGATCGATGTGGAACTGGGCGCCAGGCTGTTCCGTCATCTCCTCGGCTTGCCGATCGGCTATTTCGAGGCGCGGCGGGTGGGCGACATCGCCATGCGTGTGCGCCAGCTCGAAACGATCCGGGAGTTCCTTACCAACGCTTCGCTGACCGTGCTGGTCGATCCGGTGTTCACCGTCGTGTTCCTGGGCGTCATGTGGATCTATTCGGTCAAGCTCTTCGTGATCTCGGTGCTGACCATCCCGGCCTATATCGCGGTCGCCCTCTTCGTTACCCGGCCGCTGCAAGCGCGGATCGAGGAGAAGTTCGAGCGTGGTGCGGCGAACAACGCCCTGCTCGTCGAGAGCATCGGCGGCATCCAGACGGTGAAGGCTGGCGCGGTCGAGCCGCAATGGCAGGAACGCTGGGAACGGCAATTGGCAGGCTACAGCATGGCGAGCCAGCGGGTGATCGATCTCGGCAATAGCGGCAGCCAGCTCATTCAGCTGATTTCCAAGCTCAACCTTGCTGCCATTCTCTATTTCGGTGCCGGGGCGGTGATCCATCACCAACTGACCGTCGGCGGGCTGGTCGCGTTCAACATGTTCGCGCAGCGTGTGTCGGGTCCGGTCATCCGCATGGCGCAGCTGTGGCAGGACTTCCAGCAGGTCCGCATCGCCATCGCCAGGCTGGGCGACGTGCTTAATCAGCCGACCGAGCCGGGGGCCGGCAGCCGCACGGCGCTGCCCGCGATCCGGGGAGACATCGCCTTCGACGGCGTCAAATTCCGCTACAGTCTCGATGGACCATGGACTTTGGACGACATCAACCTTGCGATTCCGGCGGGAACCTCGCTCGGCATTGTCGGCTCGTCTGGCTCGGGCAAGTCTACCCTGACCAAGCTTCTCCAGCGGCTCTATGTGCCCCAGGGCGGACGCATCCTGATCGACGGCGTCGATATCGCGCAAATCGATCCCGCCTGGCTCCGGCGCCAGATCGGCGTGGTTCTCCAGGAAAATCTACTGTTCAACCGTTCGATTCGCGAAAACATCGCGCTCGCCAATCCGGCCATGCCGCTCGAGGCGGTGGTGGAGGCGGCCACGCTGGCCGGGGCGCACGAGTTCATCGTCCGCCTGCCCCAGGGCTATGACACGGTGGTGGAAGAGCGCGGCGCGAACCTGTCGGGCGGCCAGCGCCAGCGCCTTGCCATTGCGCGGGCACTGGTCACCAAGCCGCGTATCCTGATCCTTGACGAGGCGACCAGCGCGCTCGACGCTGAAAGCGAGGAGATCATCCAGACCAACCTCAAGGCGATGAGCGCCGGCCGCACCGTGCTGATCATCGCCCACCGCCTCTCGGCCGTGCGCCAATGCGACCATCTCATCGCGCTGGAAGCGGGACGCATCGTCGAGCGCGGATCGCATGACGAACTGCTGCGCGCGGGCGGACGCTATGCCGACCTGCATCGGCGGCAGACGGGACTGGCCATGGCGGGTCTCGCGCCTGTGGAGAATCCGGCATGAGCGGGTTTGCCCACAGCTGGCGCGTCATCCGCGAAGCCCTGAAAGCCGACCGCGAGCGGCGTCGGACGGCGGTGCCCTCGGCCGACGCGGAATTTCTGCCTGCCGCTCTTGAGGTGATTGAGACTCCGGTTTCACCCACCGGGCGGCTGACCACTTGGATTTTGCTCGCGGGAATGGTCGTGACGCTGCTCTGGCTCGTATTGGGGCGGGTTGATGTAGTCTCCAGCGCGCCGGGCAAGCTGGTGCCGGCCGGCAGCGTCAAGATCGTGCAGTCGGCGGGCAGCGGTGTGATCCGTTCGATCCTCGTGCATGACGGGGATCGCGTCCGGAAAGGGCAATTGCTCATCGAACTCGACACCACGCTTGCCACCGCTGAATTGCAACAGGCGGCCAAGGCGTTGCTCGCCTCTGAACTCGACGTTGCGCGCAACAAGGCGATAGCTGATGCGCTGGGAGCGGGTGGGGGAGGAGGCACACCAGGTTTCGTCGCTCCTGCCGGAACGCCGCCCGATATCGCCGAGACCCAGCGTCGACTGGTGGATGCCCAGGTGGGCGAAGTATTGGCGAGCGTCGCTGGGTTGGAGGCGGGGCGTCGTTCGGCTTTGTCCGAGGCCGATGCTGCATCAGCCACCCGGGCCAAACTCGATGAGACACTTCCGATCCTCGATCATGAGTTGGAGGCGATGCAGCGGCTCGACGAGCAGGGATATGCCCCTGGCCTTCGTCTGCTGGAATTGCAGCGTCAGCGGCGTTCGGAAGCAGGGGATCGCGACGTCGCTATCGCCCAGCATGCGCGTGGCCTTTCCGAAGCGGGCAAGCTGTCGCAGCAGATCGGCCAGACGCGGGAGCAGGCTCGCCGTATCGCGCTCGCCGACCTCGCCAAGGCGGAGAGCGAGGTTGTCTTACGCCGCGAGGACGTCATCAAGGCCAGGCGGCGGACTGGCCTTCAGCGCCTCTATGCCGCGGAGGATGGGACCGTGCAGCAGCTGGCAGTCCATACCATCGGCGGCGTGGTGGAGCCGGCCCGCACGCTCATGGTCATCGTACCGGAGCGGGGCGGCATTGAACTCGAAGCCCATGTGCTCAACAAGGATGCGGGCTTTGTACGCGAAGGGCAGGGCGCGGTGATCAAACTCGATGCCTTCCCGTTCACGCGCTACGGGACGATCGCAGGCACCGTCGTATCGCTTAGCCGGGACGCGGTGCCCGATCCCAAGCTTGGCCCCACCTATGTTGCGCGTGTGCGGCTTTCGCGCAGCAGTTTGATCGTCGATGGCAAGCCGGTAGCTCTGGGTGCCGGGCTCAACGCGGTGGCCGATATTCGGACAGGTTCGCGGCGGATTATTTCCTGGCTGCTGAGTCCGGTGCAAACGACGGTGGCGCAAGCGGCACGTGAGCGTTGAGGACGTTTCTGATTATCAATAAACCGTAGTTGCGTGAGGCTGAAACTTTCCGGGCCGCGCCGCTGCTGCGGTGCGCGGCCCGGCATCGGTCAGTTCACCGTTTCAGGTGCTTGCGAATTGATTTCGGGAATGGATGTATTTTTCTCCGTCCCAGTCGCAGGTGCTGGCTGGTCGTTGCCTCCACGCTGCGCGCCCATTTTCTTCAGAGTTTCTTCATCTACCAGGCGCGTAATGAGCGGATGAAGCTTGAGGCCACCTTCCTTCACCACCTGACGGAAGTTTGCTATGACACTGGCGGTTGCCTTCTGGTCGGGCGCGATCACGTCGATCAGCCAGTTGTTATTGCCCGAATTCCAATCCTCGGCACGCAGTCGTAGCGGCCAGTTGCCTCCACGAATCTGATCTCGAATGCGCGCGTCGGCTTCGTCCGAAACGCTCGCCCAAATCGCTACACCGGCGGTATCGTCTACCAGTCCGTTTTCTCCTTCGCGCTGGGCAATCGCGACGCGATCTCGGATCAACGGTTCGAGTACCAGGTGCTGTAGGTCGGAGAGCGTCTGGTGGCGGTAGCGTGGCAGCATCATCATGGCCATGACGACCTTGCCGAAGCTTTCCCTTACATGACTGCGAAGTGAAGCTATTTTGGCGGCGATCTCCGGGTCCAGTTGTTGGCCCGCGGGACCTCCGTTCGCTTGTGGAATGGCATTGTCAGTCTGGACCGAAGCCGCCTTCGTCGCACCATTGCCGCCATTTTGTTTTGCCACGCCGTTGCTCCTCAGGAGTTTGTTCAAACCAATTGCCCAAATGCCCGCACGGTCACCCGCTAGCAGGCAAGATTCTGGTCACGGCTAGTAATCCTGCTTGTCACAAGATTTACTCCTCGAACCGGTAGGCTCTGTCAGTTTCTAGGTCTCAGGGGGGCGATGTCAACGCAGGTATGGGTGAGACGGCAAAATAAAGCAAGGATGTCGTATTCGTACAATACAACTGCGCTCCGCCATTTTGGGGTGTCGCAGAGAAAATATGATTCTTGATCGTCAGACTCGTGCCTAAAGCAAAAATATCCATTATGGATTTGAAATATTGACTTGAGGCGAAACGATCTCGTGCTAGGGTTCCCCGCAGCGTTAGGGGGTAAGCTTGAGGGGCGCCGGGCGGAACCGATTAATTGTGCGAGTCGTGCAGGGCTGCGTTCCAGTTGCTGGTAACGCGAGGCTATCCGTATGTCTCGATAGGGGCAGCAATCTCGCTGGATGCCAGCAGTACCTATTTCGATGTGGGCGGTGACCTGTTCCGTGAACGGACCGGCCGGCTCAAGGGCGATGACGGCTTCCTTGTGCTCGATGCCAACGGCAACGTGTGGGTGGACGAGATCTCCGAGATGTTCGGCAACCGCTTCCAGGGCGGCTATGACGGTAATGGCGACGGCAAGATTAGCATGGCCGATGCGGTCTGGGCGAGGCTGCGGATCTGGCAGGACAAGAACCGTGACGGCGTGGCCGGCAGGAGTGAGAAGGCGGGCAGGCTAGTGGCGAGCAATGACAATTTGCGCGCGCGCGATGCGCGGGAGGCGGCGTGATGGTTTACGGATTGTATGTGAACAGTGGTGACCTGTACGGCTACAACGTAGGGTCGGAAATGCTCGACGGCGATAAGGACAAGGTGCGTCCCGTCGATGAGACTCCGGACGGAGGAACGCTTCCTGGGAACAGTCTGCGGTCATTCGGGCGCCATGTGATCACAGAGCATCTCCCCACGCGGATGCGTTGGAAGGAGACGGAGGGCAGGCCGATGCCCGACTTTCATGAATCACACATTCGCAATGTCTCCGAACGCGCCAAGGCGTTGATCGAGCGGTTCGATCCCGGCGTCCACCAGTTTGTTGCGGTCGATTTCTTCGACAAGGACGATCATTTCCTCGAACATCGCTACTTTCTGTTCCCGGGGAACAGGATCGACAGCCTCGATCATGAAAAGACGACGTTCATGCTGGAAAAATATCCCAGGTCCAGCGAGTGGGTCAATCCGCAGGATTTGGTACGCAGTGGCGAAACCGATTTGATACCGCCCCATATCGATCCAAACCAAACGCCAAAATATGTCTTCAGCCGGGCGCAGATTGGCGGCGCTCATCTGTGGGTCGACAAATATATCACCGGCAGCGTCTGGATCTCGGATGAACTGGCTCAGGCCATGCGGGACGCCGGCCTTACCGGCGTGAAGCTCGATAAAGCACCGCTGGAGACGATCTGATGGCAACCGTTCAGACCATTCCGACGCCAACGGATATCAAGGACCTGATCGATCCGCTGGACCAGACGACCAACAAGTCCGGTTTCCAGCGCGCGCATATTATCGGCGAGGATTTTGGTACCGGACAAGAGCTGGACTGGTTCGGAAAGCTGCTCGGCCCGAACGGTATCAACGAGGCGTTCAACGGTGTCCTGCTCCCCCAATCGGCGCGGGGCGGTGCTGTGCTTGAAGCGGCCGTCCATCGATCCAATCATGTGCCAGAATTAAATAGTTTGTTTTATGATGCTGATCCCGACACCAAGGGTACGTCGAACAGATGGATGAATGCTCTTGAGCGTAGCCTCAGGCGTGATCTACAACGAACCGGGCTCGCGATTGAGGACCTCGGCACGCCCGCCGCTGCGGAAATTGCAGAGGCCTACCGCATTAAAACGAGAAACTTCCTCGACTACACGAAGACGCTGTTTCTTCATCAGGACATATTGGACAAACTGGGATATAGCGGCCTGAAATCGCTCGCGCTAAACGGCCAGGATGTCCGCTTTGCCAGTAATGCCGATGTTGCGGCTTACCTTCAGGGGCTCGCCGACCAAGGGTTGCTTGATTTTCAGACAGTAGAGAATAACGGCCTCTTCAAGCGCATTTCGGAGCTGCGCGCAGCTGCGGGCGGTGACGTATCGATTGATGAATTGCTCATCAATGAGTGGCCCGACCTCTCGCGCATCATCTATCCCAACGGCGAGGTGCGCTGGACGCCGGAAATCGAGGCCGACAACAAACTCAAGTCGAGTATTTATAATAATTTTCAGGAGCCGGATGGCAAAATAACGCCTTCCAATTATGAGGCGTTCACGGCTGAAGCGGAGTCGGCGCGCTCGAAGAGTCTCGCCGACAAGATTGCATCGATGATACGGCAGTTGCGCGATGCCGGAATAGAAACCGCGCAAAAGACGCTGGCGGAACTTGAACGCGCCTTCGTCAGGACCTTTCACGCGTCGGCCGCGAAGATGGCCGAATACACGGAATATGCGGAACAACGCGCAAAATACATTCTTAGCCTCGTCGATGAGATGGGTGCAAAAGTACCGGAGTTGGTGCGTGCGGGTCTGCAAAAGGCCAAGGACTATTATTCAAATCCGGATGGCGGCGTTCACAAGACCCGCCTTGGCTTGACTGTCGCGGCCGGCGTGTTGGCAATAGCCGATCTCTGGGTCGAAGCTGACAAGCGGGGCGGCTTCTTCACGCCTGAATTCGGAACTTATCTCAAGGAAACCTTGAAGGACGTTGCGACGTCTATCGTGTCTCCTGCCGGTGTCCTGCTGATCGGTGCGCAGTTTACACCACTTGGGCCGGTGCTGGACATCACCTTGGGCGCGGTGCTGGCTTATACGGCGATCCGCAAGGTTCTTGATTACGTTGTCGACACCTATGGTCAGGATCCCGGCTTCATTCACGATTATGTGAAGCCGGTTCGCGATTGGATCGTCGGCTTCGAACAGAAAATCGAAGGCTATGTCGAACTAGCCAAAAAGGCCATCGGTTCTGAGGTCGAATCGCTTCTGGAGGGCGTTACCGGTCGAGCGATAGAATGGGTCGGCGGCCAAAGCGCAATACCGATTACGCAAGGCAACGAACTCAATAACTGGCTTGTCCATCGCGGTGCCGGTGAAGTTTACGGTGACGCCGGTAATGATGCGCTTGTCGGATGGTTCGGGGAAGTCATCCACAAGGGTGAAGCGCTTGATAGGGCCACGCGCGAGCATGAACGCGCTGCTGAGGAGGCCTACAAGGAAGCGGTGCGCCATGGGGATCCGACGGCCGTCAAGCCTGTGCCTACTCCCGACGTGGATCGCGCCGATGAGGACTATCATCTGCTCCTTGACGGCGGCGCAGGCAAGGACTGGGTGATCGCGATCGGCGGTGAGGAAGTCACGACCGCTGGCGGTCTCGGCCGCGATTGGATCTACAACACGTCATCTGGCGGCGAGATATGGGGCGACGTCAAGGGCAGTGTTAACCTGGGCGGTGGGCATTACGCTTACTTCGAGAATGGCCAGCAGGTCGATATCGCTGACGGTCACGACAATTCCGACAATTTCTGGTACGCGCCCGATGTCACCATCATGGACGCGCAGCATAGCGATGTCCTGAAATTCTACGGCCTGCCGCTGACCGGTGGCGACGCCAATGGCGGCCTGATAGGCCTGGGCATCAACGGCCTCGCGGGTGCAGCGATCGGACTTGCCAACGCGGCGCAGGGCAACCTCTCCGATTGGACCAAGGGCGTCTATTTCGACCACCTGTTCCCGTGGATGACCTACCAGTTCCAGCGCAACGCCGACGGGAACCTCGACCTCTATATCACCAACCAGTTCGACCAGGTCTTCCGCGCCTTCTTCTCGATCCCCGGCTTCACCGACGCGCCGTCAGATGGGCCGCTTCATGGCTATATGAAGGTCGCCAATGTTGATGTGATCGGCTCGCGGCTCGGCGCGCTGCAGTTCGGGCTGGAGGACCAGGGCTCGCTCGGCATGGTGTTCCGCGCGGTCAATCCGTTGCAGATGCTGCTGCCGATCCTCAATCTGGTTCCCGGAGCGATCGGCGCGGCGCTCTATTACAGCGTCTATGCCGATACCCTGGCCTCGACCGCGGCGGCGATTGGGCGCGCGGCCAAGGCGGCCAAATGGTCATCAGGCGGCGATCCGCTCGTCATCGATCTTGATGGCGACGGGATCGAGACGATCTCGCTGGATGCCAGCCGTACTTACTTCGATGTGGACGGCGACCTGTTCCGCGAGCGGACCGGCTGGCTCAAGGGCGACGACGGTTTCCTCGTGCTCGATGCCAATGGCAACGGCCGGGTGGACGACATCTCCGAGATGTTCGGCAACCGCTTCCAGGGCGGCTATGACGAACTGGCCGCCTATGACAGCAATGGCGATGGTAAGATCACCATGGCCGATGCGGTCTGGGCGAGCTTGCAGGTCTGGCAGGACAAGAACCGCGACGGCGTGACCCAGGACGGCGAGCTCAAGACGCTCGACCAATTGGGCATCACCGAGCTCTCTCTCATCCGCAACCGGCTCAGCGCGACAACCTCCGCAGGCGGGAACCTGCAGGCCGATAGCTCCGTTACCTTCGCCGACGGCCGGGTCTCGACGACCTTTTGCAAAGAAAAGGCTTCTAATGACAACGGCACTTCACATCGTGCATTGGTAGCAAGGATTGTGGCCTAATAGAGCGGAGTGAGTGTGTGAAGACGGAGGTGATGAAATTCTGCTTCGGGCTGAATTCGTTCCTCAATTCTGAGCGGCGTCACGAAATAGCTGACGCGCAAGGCAATGCATTGGAGCAAGTCGCATGAGCGATAAAGTGTGGATCAGTGATGTCAGCATTGACGCCAACAAGCAGGGATTGCGTTGGAAGTATCCTTGCGAAGAATGGATCCCTGCTAAACACGAACTTAGTGTTGCTACCCAAGATGAACTGAATCGCCGAGTTCGTCGCTATAGCGCAGGTTATCGTCTCGCAGAAGGTGATGTGCCCGAAGCTGCGGCGATCTGGGAACCCAAGTGCTTTGCTGGGACGGGTGACATGTTCATCGTTGGCACCATGTATGCTGTTAAGCCCCGTTTGGCCGAAGTTCTATCACGCTTCGATCTGGGTGAAGGCAAATTGACGCCGCTGAAAATGTATGACGCGGATCTAGTGACGCCGGCCCCGGGTGAATATTGGCTGCTGCAATTGGGTGCCCGTAAGAACAGCTTCCTGCCCGAGTCGAGCAATCAAGAAGGCCATCGCATCAGCTCAATGGGAGTAGCAAAACGCTCGGGGCCAGTCTTCACGGAAGGCGTCGAATATTGGCAGGTTACGTCGCTGATTCAAGACGGCGATGTGGCCGTCTCTCCAGCGGCTTTGGGGGGAGCCGATCTGTGGGTTGAGGAGCGGGTTAGTAAAAGGCTTTTCATGAGCGGCGCGCTCGCTCAAGCCATAAGCGAGGCCAATCTCAAAAAGGTCGATTTTCGTCTTAAACAATGCTGCGTGGTGGGGGGCTAATCCATGGCAGACGAAAACGTCCGTATTTTCGGCTTTGAAATTCAGCATATTTTCCCCAATGAGCTGCTGACCAATCCGGAAGCCGCCGAGGGGCGTGCGTTTCTCCAATCGATTGACTTCGATTTTGAGGCACGCGGAAATAAGATCGCGCTTTTACGTACCGCGGAAACACGCGATGCGTTGCTTGACGGTCCACCGGATATCCTGCAGGCGTTTCGTGATGCTGGCTTTGGGCTGAACACTCAGAACAGCATAGGTAATCTTGACGCGCATCCGGGTTACAACGCATTCATCATAGACGCGATGAATAACCTCGCCAGCCGGGCGGAAGTTGGCGATTGGGACGAGAAGGCGAGGGAGCGCGCGATCTTCGATCTTTTCGATTATGTCGATGAGATCAACAAGACTGGCTCGATCGATCTGATGACGTCGCCCAAGGAGGCGTTTCTTTCCGGGTGGCAGGCACGATCCGGTGGTGTTGACTATGGCGACCTGTCTGAAATCAGAGCGAGTGCGCTCGACGCGATCCATTCTGCATTCGATCAAACGCCAATCGACGAAGGCTCGAATTTTAATAGCAAGCTTCGTTATGATATTGGTGAAAAACTTTACACAAATTTACAGGATAAGTTAAGTAGTGCCGAGTTGGAAAATGCGCTTAAGGCCTTAAGCAAAGCGGGAGCCGATGGCAGCAATCCCGGCAATTTGACCCAAGCAGTCATTTCGCTAATTCACGATGCACAGGCAAAATCTGCATCCTATGTGAGCGGAACCCAGGCAATTGCGGAATATATTGGCGCATTATTGAAGAATGAGAACGGGGCTCTGGATCTCGATGTAGTAATCGATCAGGTTTCCAAGGCGATTGAAGCCATTAAGGGCTATGCGTCGTCCTTTGCCGATACCTTCGATAAATACGGCAAATCGATGTTCGAGGCAGTCGGAAAATCACTCCCGGCCATGCTGAAGAGCGTGGGTCTCAATGAAATCGCCAACATCGTCATTTTCATGGACGAAGCCTACGAGCCGATCAAAAAGGGTTTTCAGACCGGCGATTGGAGCGATTTAGGACCGGTTGTCGTCAAGTTCGGTGTTGGGGCTGTTGTCGGCGCGGTCTTGATTGCGGGGGGAATCGCCGCTGCGACCGCGCTGGCTGCAGTCGTCGTCGGACCAGAGGCTGCGTTGGTGGTCGGCGAATTCGTCGCGGCTGGATTTGCGGCTTATGGTCTGTACGTAGCCGTCGAGCAAGGCGCTGATCTCATCAAGAAGATCGGTTCCGATCTCGCGAGCGTTATCGGAAAGGTAGGGCAGCAGATCGAAGAAGGGCTGCTTTCGGCGGCGCGCGCAGTTGAACTCTTCACGCGCATTATTGCCAATACGATGGGGGCGGAGTTCGATTCGCCCTTCTTCCCGAGCCATTTTGATCCGCAATCATTGGTGCACCAATATCTTGTCGATCCGCAGAATTCAACGTTGCCTGGTTCCGTAACTGGTAGCTCTGGAAATGAAAGATTCTATGGAAAGAACGACGCCGTAATCGATGCAGGTGCGGGCAATGATGAAATATATGTGCAGGATGTCGCCACAGCATTTGGGGGAGCGGGTAACGATATTCTTGATGGCGGCAAGGCTAGATATGTCACGCAAGGAACGCTGATCGACCCTACCAATCCCAACAGTGAGCTTGCATCATCCGATTTGCAGATGCTGCTCGATGGTGGTGCCGATAGTGATTGGGTGATCGCTGTTGGCGGTGAGAAGGCGATCACCGCTGGCGGTCTTGGCCGCGACTGGATCTACAACACCTCATCGGGCGGTGAGATTTGGGGCGATGTCCAGGGCAGCGTCAACCTCGGCGGTGGGCATTATGCCTATTTCGAGAACGGCCAGCAGGTCGATATCGCTGATGGTCACGATAATTCCGACAATTTCTGGTACGCACCCGACGTCACCATCATGGACGCGCAGCATAGCGATGTCCTGAAATTCTATGGCCTGCCGCTGACCGGCGGCGACGCCAACGGTGGGTTGATGGGGCTGGGCATCAACGGCGTGGCGGGTGCCGCGATCGGGCTTGCCAACGCGGCTCAGGGTAATCTCTCCGACTGGACCAAGGGGGTCTATTTCGATCACCTGTTCCCGTGGATGACCTATCAGTTCCAGCGCAACGCGGACGGCAATCTCGACCTCTACATCACCAACCAGTTCGACCAGGTCTTCCGCGCCTTCTTCGCGATCCCCGGCTTCACCGATGCGCCTTCGGACGGCCCGCTGCACGGCTATATGAAGGTAGCCAATGTCGATGTCGTCGGCTCGCGTCTGGGCTCGCAACAGTTCGGGTTGGAAGACCAGGGCTCGCTCGGCATGGTGTTCCGCGCGGTCAATCCGTTGCAGATGCTGTTGCCGATCCTCACCATGGTTCCCGGCGCGATCGGCGCGGTGCTCTATTACAGCGTCTATGCCGACACCCTGGCCTCGACCGCAGCGGCGATATCGCGCGCGGCGAAGGCTGCCAAATGGTCCTCGGGCGGCGATCCGCTGGTCATCGATCTCGACGGTGACGGGATCGAGACGATCTCGCTCAATGCCAGCAGCACCTATTTCGATGTGGACGGCGACCTGTTCCGCGAGCGGACCGGCTGGCTCAAGGGCGACGACGGTTTCCTCGTGCTCGATGCCAATGGCAATGGCCGGGTGGACGACATCTCCGAGATGTTCGGCAACCGCTTCCAGGGCGGCTATGACGAACTGGCCGCCTATGACAGCAATGGCGATGGCAAGATCACCATGGCCGATGCGGTCTGGGCGAGCTTGCAGGTCTGGCAGGACAAGAACCGCAACGGCGTGACCGATGAGGGGGAGCTCAAGACGCTCGACCAGTTGGGCATCACCGAGCTTTCGCTCACCCGCAACCCGCTGAGCGCGACAACCTCCGCGGGCGTGAACCTGCAGGCTTATGGCTCGGTCACCTTCGCCAGCGGCCGGGTGTCGACCATGTTCGAGGCGATCTTCACCTCGAACGATGTCGACACCAAATATGCGGGCGAGGATGGCCTCGCCGATTGGCAGGCAGGATCGACGCTCGACGCCAAGGGCTTTGGGCGGATCACCGATCTGTCGGTCGCCATGGCCAACGACGTCGATCTTGGCGTGCTGGCGGCGCAGACCGCTGCGGGCATGACCTCCTACGATTTGCGCACGCTAGTCAACCAGGCCGGCATGGTGCTGGGCAAATGGGGCGAGACGCTTGAGCAGACGCGCGAACTCGCGCCGGTTCTGGTAGGGCACGATGCGAGCGGCAAGGCAGTGCTGCTCGATCGCGGTGTCTATGTCGAGGATGCACAGGGCGGTTATTGGACGCTCGCCAGCGGTAATCCCGTGCTTGACGCCACAGGTGCGCCCATCGCGCGCGCCAGCCTCGAACAGATACTGGCACAGGCCGCCGGCAACGGCGCGGCATGGCGGCTCGAGCAGATGTGGTCGCCCTCGGATCGCGGTGCGGCGCTGCATTTCCGGGAAGATGCGCCCTATCTGATGCAACTGGTCGATGGCCGCGCGGTCGTTCTCGATTATGGTATCGCCCAGGCCGATGGCACCTGGAAACTCGCCTCGGATCCGGCGACGATCTATGCCACCAAGGCGGATATCCTTGCGCTTGCCCATGCTGCCGGGACCGAGTGGCGGAGCGAGGAGATTGGCTTCAATCCCTATGCTGCCCTCCCGGTCGATCGCATCGGCGTGCGCTTCACCGATGGCCAGGTGGTGGACTATACGGTCCAGGTCACCGACCAGGACGGCACCTTTTACGTTTGGGCGCGCAATCTCGATCGCGCGATCCAGCTTGAGTGGAAAACCGGCGACAGCCGCGAATTCAATCTGCGCAATTACGCGATCGATTTCGATCATCTCGACGAGACGGTGGCCTCGGACAATTCGACATACCGGGTGGAGATGCTTACCCCGGCGCAGTTCCACTTCGCGACCAGCCTGGGTGGGATCGACTTCCAGCCCGAGATGCTGACCGCGACGCTGGACAACGCAACCGGCCACATCGCCTATGCGGTGGGACCGACCGGTAGCGCGAACCTCTCGACCGACCCGTCGAAATATGTCTCGGGCATCAACGCGATGATCGATCTGCTCCAGCCGGTGATGGAGCAATATGTCGTTACCTCGCGGCGTTTCGCAGTTCGCCTGGCGCTGCAAGGCGGGCTGCATGGATTCATGCAGGGCTTCACCTACGATGTGGTGAGCGACAGCTATAAGCCGGTCGATGTCGTCGATCCCGACGTTCCCGGCCGCATGGTCAACCGCGAACTCGCGCCGCTGTTCGAGGCGATCTTCCGCGCCGCGCCGGCGAGCAACACCAATGACGCTGTGCTCGATTACCTGACCCAGTGGAACGATCTTCTCTGGCAGATCTATCCGGATTATAAGCCCTCCACCGCGACCAACCTGTCGGGAAGCTCTATCCCGATCGACCAAGCCTACATCATGCAGATGCTGGTCGCCGCCTATGACAGCGTCGGCGTCGATCTCGATATACGAGGCGTCGCGCACGCACTCTCGGTCGACGAGACGCGGATCGTGACGCACGCATCGAGTGCGTCTGTGGTGGACGGAACCGCCAAGGGCGACTTCTTCGTGATGACCGGGGGCGACCAGACCTACCGCGGCGGCATGGGGAACGATTATTATTTCGTCGGCCGTAACTCCGGCAACGACCTGATCTACGATCAGGATCTGGGTGATAATGACGAATTGCGTTTCACTGACGTTTATTCCGGTGATGTCAAGGCGGTGCGCGATGGTGAGGATCTGATCCTTACGATCGACGGCGGCGCGCGGACGATTCGATTGACCGACCAGTTTCTTGGCGAACTGAACGACTATCTGTCGAACGGCAAGCAGTATCAGACCGGCGTGGACTCCATCGTCTTCGCAGACGGCACCGTGTGGGACCGCTTCCGCATGGCGATGGAAGTGCTCGATGTCGATCGGGCCATGGGCAACTATAACGATTCCTTCTATGGATCGGGTTCGGGTGACGTTCTTTGGGGCGGGCGTGGCAACGACTATATGTCCGGCGGCGCGGGCGGCGACTATTACATATACCAGCGCGGTGACGGCCAGGACGTCATAGACGATCAGGGGGCCTTCTCGTTCGGCGCGGTCAAGGCGGGGATCGATTTCCTGCGCTTCAAGGGCGACATCACCGCCAACGACCTTAAGCTCTACCGCGATGGCGCCAGCGACAATTTGCGCATCGTGCTGTTGGACAAGCAGGGCAATGAGACCAGCGACACGATCGAGATCGTCGGCCAGTTCGGTGGCATTCGGACGGGGCTGGGCCTGTTCAAGGATGCGCTGGGCGGCAGCGATGGTCTTGATTACGTCGCGCCCAACCTCATCGAGCGCTTCATTTTCGATGACGGCACCAGCCTCGATTTTACGCAGATCGTCGAGCAAGTGCTCAAGAACGCCAAGACCGTTGGCGACGACGCGATCTACGGCCTCATTAGCAACAACACGCTCGACGGCGGTGCGGGCGATGATTTCCTGCAAGGCCGGGAAGGCGATGACACCTACATCTATGGCCGAGGCTACGGCAAGGATGTCATCATCGACAATGCGATCCCCGGCCTGTTCGATCCGCCGCAGCAGGATACGCTGAAGTTTATCGACGGGCTGACCTGGAGCGACTTCGACTTCATTCGCGACGGCGCTACCGACACGCTGCGTATGCGGGTGAAGGGCACCACCGATGAAGTAACCTTAAGCGATTTCCTCGCCCAGATTCCGATCCTCGGCTTCACCAATATCATCGAGAATATCCAGTTTGCCGATGGCACCGTGTGGTCCTGGCAGAAGTTCGCGCAGCATTATATCGACGTCGCCAAGACCGACGCCAATGACACGATCTATGGCTATGACGAGCTGTCCGACGAGATCGACGGCGGATTGGGCGATGATACGCTGATCGGCTTCGGCGGCAACGACACCTATCATGTCGCGGCGGGCGAGGGGAACGACATCATCCTCGATTCCGCGGGTAATGAGCGGCTGCTCCTCGCCGGCATCGCCAGCACCGACGTCACCTTCTCGCGCACCTCGCTCGATCTCATCATCACCGTCACGGCCACCGGCCAGACCATCACGCTGCAGAACCAGTATGCGCGCGATGGCGCGCAGACCTATGCGGTCGAGGATCTCGTCTTCACCGACCGCACCGTCTCGTTCACGGACGTCAATCCCGAGGATCTCGATCTCATCGGGACCAATGGCGACGATACGATTACCGGCTCCAACTTCGCCGAGACGATCGACGGGAGAGGCGGGAACGATACGCTGATCGGCGGCGATGGCGGCGATACCTACAAGTTCGATGCCGGCTACGGGCAGGACCTGATTATCGACCGCCGTGTGCGCGCCGGCTGGCAGGATCGGCGCGGCGTGCATGTGCCGGTGGACGATGTCGTCGAATTCGGCGGCGGGATCACCCGCAGCAATGTCGTCTTCACCAAGGACGGTAACGACCTCCTCATCACCATCCATGGCCGCAGCGACACGCTGCGGATCCAGAACCAGTTCCGCGATGCCGAGGACGGAGTAGAGATTTTCCGTTTCTACGATGGCAGCCAACTGACCATCGCCGACGTCGAGCAACAGCTCCAGATCGCCGGCGGTAATCGTGGCGACAATGTGATCACTGGCCTGCCCAACCAGGCCAATGTGCTCGACGGGCGGCAGGGCGACGATACCCTGATCGGCGGCTATCAGGCGGACACCTACGCCTTCACCGCAGGCTACGGCTTCGACACCGTCATCGAGAAAGCAGACGCAGCAGGCGTGATCGACCGGGTGGTGTTCGGTGCTTCGGTCCAGGCTGAGGATCTGGAGGTTCGGCGCAATGGCAATGACCTCGTCATCGATCTCGGCAGCGGGCTTGATGTATTGACGATCATTGGCGGCCTCGCGTCCACGCGGGTCGAGCGCTTCGAATTCGCGGACGGCACCGTTTGGTCGATTGACCAGGTGATCGACCGCATGTTGACGGGTGGGGCGGGTGACGATCATCTGATCGGCCTCGACAACCGTGACGATACGCTGATTGGCGGAGCGGGTTCCGATGCGCTCGAAGGCGGCCTGGGCAACGACACCTACCGCTTTGGCATCGGTGACGGCAGCGACAGCATTTCGGACAGCGGCGGCATCGACCGGGTCGTGTTCGGCGCGGGCATCACCGCCGCTGCGCTCACCTTCAGCAATATCGATGGCGATCTGCTGATCTCGCTCACCGGCACGCAGGACCGGCTCGCTATCTTGCAGGGCTATAGCGCGCGGCCGGTTGAGCGTTTCGAGTTCGCCGACGGCACGGCCTTGACGATAGCCGAAGTGCGTGCCCGCGTTCTCGACGGTCTCTCGCTTACGGGTCAGAATCTGCTCGACGCGCGCGACCTGCCTGCCGATGTCACCCTCAATCCGGGTACCGGCCATGACCGGGTCATTCTCACGGAAGGCGGCCGCATCGCCATCGATGCGCCGGGCGGTATCGACAGCGTCGAGATGCCTGCGGGCGTCAGTCATTCGACCGTCGTGCTGCAGGGCCATTCCGCGAGCGAGGCGGTGGTGCGCCTGTCGACCGTGGATTCGACCGACCTTATCATTTATTTCCCGGCGAACGGCGACCAGTTGATCGTGCGCGGCGGTCTTGGCGCGGGCACCCTGCCGTCGATCGAATTTGCCGACGGCGTCGTCTGGGACGCGGCCACACTGGTCCAGGCGTCGATCGCGGCCCAGCAAAGCACGGGCGACGATACGGTTCTGGGCAGCGCACGCGACGATGCGATCGCGGGTGGCACCGGCGACGACATGCTGGTCGGTGGTGCCGGTAATGACGCATATAGTTTCACGCGCGGCGATGGGCGCGATGTGATCGAGGACTCGTCCGGCAGCGACACCCTCTCGATCAGCGGCTATCGTCCTGACGAACTCATCGTCTCGCAGATCGACCCGGCACGCGCCGAACTCCTGCTCTCCTTCGCGGATAGTAGCGACCAGATCGTGCTGCGCTACGCCGGCAACTGGAACGGCGTCGATGCGGTGCGTTTCTCCGACGGCACCACGCTGTCGTTGGCGGACCTGCGCGCTCGCCTCGCTGGCGCAGGGACAGCTGTTGCCGATCGGCTCACCGGGACCGGCGCAGCCGAAACATTCACCGGCGGCGCGGGTGATGACATCATCACGGGCGGCGGCGGGGCCGACATCTATCGCTTTGCTCGCGGCGACGGGCATGATCGGATCGAGAACCCGGGTACCGCAGATGGCCTGGGCACGTTGCAGTTCGGCCCGGGCATCGCGCTTTCGGACCTTACGGTGTCGCGCGATGCCGACGGTAATCTCGTGCTGGCGATTTCGGGCGGTGATGACCGGGTGACGCTCGTCGATCCAGTAGGTGATGCCGACGCGGTTGTCGGGACGATTGCCTTTGCCGACGGCACGAAGGTGACCTACCAGTCGCTTGCTGCCAGAATTGTTTCGACCGATCGCGACGATCATGTGATCGTCCCCGGCGACGTATCGCGCCCGACCATTGGTGCGGAAATCTACGGTGGCCTAGGCAACGACATTGTCGAGGGCGGTAACGGCGCGGACGTCATCACCGGCGGCAAGGGCGATGACCTGCTCGAAGGCTGGAGCGGCGCAGACACTTATTTCTTTGCGCGGGGCGACGGGCAGGATGTCATCGCCGATGTCGGCGCGAACGACGGCGCAATCGATACCGTACGTTTCGCTGCTGGCATCGTGGCTGCCGACATCCGCATACTCTCCGTCGGCCCGGCCGATCTCGTTGTCGGCATTGCCGGTAGCGATGACCGCCTGACGTTGCGGGACCAGTTCCGCGGCGTTGGAAACAACACCCAGTTTGGGATCGAGCGTTTCGTCTTTGCAGACGGCACGACATGGCAGCTGGCCGATATCATTGCCCATGCCGCGATCGGTGGCGCGGGCGATGATCGTATCGATTTTGGAAGCGAACTCACCATTGCTGCGACATTCGACGGCAAGTCAGGCGACGATATTCTCGCTGGAGGCAGGGGATCGGACAGCTACAAGTTCGATCGCGGCTACGGACGCGACACAATCCGCGAATATAATATCGGATCGTCGAATGACACGCTGCTGCTCGGCGCAGGAATCGTACCCACCGACCTGATCGTCGTTCGCAGCGGCGATGACATCATTATTCGGATCAAGGGCACCGACGACCGTCTGACGATCGAAGGCGCCAATTCGAATTGGACGCCGATCGAAACCGTCGTGTTCAACAACGGGACGCGCTGGACCTCCGCCCAGATGCTGAGCCTGGCCGTGAGTCTGGATGATGCCGAGGCTCTGCTTCATCCAGCTTCGGCCGCCGATCCTTTCGCGGGTGCTTTGTTCAACGGAGCGTCCGGTGGGTCCGGTGGCGGAAGCACAAGTGGCGGTGACGACTGGGTCGATCCGGGCAATGGTGGGAGCATCGGCGGTACGTCCGCGAATGAGACCATCATCGGTACGACCGGCAATGACACGATCAGCGGCGGCGGCGGCGATGATCGTCTATATGGGCGCGCGGGCAACGACACGCTCGATGGCGGCGATGACGATGACAATCTCTACGGAGAAGCCGGTGACGACATCCTGGTCGGAGGGGCAGGCAACGACTATCTGTTCGACGACCAAGGGAACAGCAACGTCTTCGACGGTGGCGCAGGCAACGACACTATCGAGGGCGGCAACGGCAGTGACGTCATGTCCGGCGGCTCCGGGGACGACTATCTCTACGGCAGTGGTGGGAATGACACGCTAAGCGGAGGTCTCGGTTACGATGACCTTGATGGCGGCGATGGCGATGACATACTGATCGGCGATTCCGAAGCCGATCTCGCGGCGCGGCCGTCCCTCGACCCGGATGGCACGCTGGCCGCCTATTTCGGTTCGGTTGACAAGCAGATGGTGAACGGCCTCGGCGGGCCGGCTGGCTTTGGGGCCGATTCCCTCGATCCAGGCCAATACGGCCGGACGATCGACATTCCTGCAGACTTCCTCGCAGCCCTCGGCGGTGAGTTGCTGATCAACGGTTCGCTGGCAACCTCTCTGTCGCTCTACAATGACTATCTGTATTTGGGCGACCTGTACATGGAGCCTTGGTACTCGGACATAGACACCAGCTTCGGTCCCGGCGCTTCGAGTCCCGGTGGCACGTCCCAGGGGACGAACCGCGTCTGGTATGATTTCGATGCCGCGACGAAGACGATCACGATCACCTGGGACGATGTGATCCAGGATTGGGACGGTGATCGACGGGGGCCAGGAAACGCCTTCCAGGCACAGATCAAGTTTCTCGATTCGAACAATTTCGACGTTCTGATTCGCTACGAGAACCTCCAGTGGGATCAAGGTTGGTATCTCGCGCCTTACATCAGCGTCGATGAGGAGGCGTCCGGCCAACTGCCTTGGGGTGGCGCCGGTGAGATGGATACCACTCCTGGGAATTTCGGCGTCGAGGGCGTGTGGGGTTTCCAGGTCCGTGGTGGCTCAGTCACTGGCGGCGATCGGAACTTCCCCCAGGAGGAGGACAATCTCTACGGCGGAGCCGGAAACGATCGCCTCGAAGGCGGCGTTGGCGACGACAGCCTGTATGGAGGGACCGGGGCAGACACGTTGATCGGCGGGTCCGGCGGCGATGACATGTCCGGCGATGACGGCGACGATATCCTCGAAGGCGGGTCCGGCAACGACGACATGGATGGCGGAGCCGGGAACGATCGGCTGTTCGGAGGCGATGACAATGACTGGTTGTATGGCAACATCGGTGACGATGAGCTGCGCGGCGAAGCCGGCGATGATTATCTCTACGGCAACGAAGGAAACGACGTCGTCGATGGGGGCCGGGGCGAGGACCTGCTTTATGGAAACGCTGGCGACGACACGCTAATCGGCGATAATCTCGCCGGCACCGACGAGTCGGTTGACCCGCAGCAACTCGCCGATCTCGCGACCTATTTCGGAGCGATCGACAAGAATCTGGTCAACACGCTCGGCGGCCCGCTCGGCTTCGGAGAGGGTGAGTTCAATGTCGGCGACGACGACGATTTCACGGCCGAGGTTCCGCAGAGCTTCCGTGACGCGGCAGGGACGTCGCCCGGATTCATTACCGTCAACAACAATGGTGTCCTGACGATAGGCGGTACGCGCATCTCGGTTTGGGGCGGCGATGTTGACACTTCGGGAGGTCCGTTGACGCCTAGTGCTGGCGGCAATAGTCAGGGCAGCAATCGCATCTGGTACGATTTCGACGATGCGACGCAGACCCTCACAGTTACCTGGGATGACGTCGGTGAATATTCGTCTGGCACCAGCCCCGACGCTTTCCAGGTCCAGGTGCATTTCCTCGCCGACGGCGACCTCGACGTCGTCCTGCGCTATGAGAACATCAGCTGGTACGAGGAATATTGGTCGGTCCCCTCGATCGAATGGAACGGAACAGGACGCGCGCTCATTCCCGCGCCCGTGGGCGGATTCCTCAACGCTGCGGATGCGCCGGGGAACACCGGCACTGTAGGTGTTTGGGTCGCCCAGCTCCGCTCCGGCGAACTGATCGGCCTACCACACGAAACACTCGGCGAAGACGACACGCTCTATGGCGGCGACGGGGCCGATCACCTCATCGGCGGCGCTGGCGCCGACATGCTTTACGGCGAGGCCGATGACGATATTCTGGAGGGCGGCAGCGGTCGCGACACGCTCGACGGCGGCGCGGGCAACGACACACTCGACGGTGGATCGGGTAATGATAGTCTGACCGACACGGCCGGTGACAACGTTCTTAGCGGCGGTGACGGAGATGACGAATTCCACGTCGGCTCCGGGGGAGCGAACAACACCCTGTATCTCGGCCAGGGATCGGACCGCGTGGTCTTCGCCAACCTCACTGCGTTCGACGCGAATTTCACCGGATCAACCCAGATCATGGACTTCGTCGCCGGACCTGGCGGCGATCGCATCGAATTCACTCTTCCAACGACGCCTGTAGCCGGACAGGTTAGCGCTCCTGTTCCCTATCAGCTCTTCCTCGCGCAGGAAGGGGGCGACGTTGTCATCCGCTACACTGTGTTCGACGAGACTGGCAGTTCGACGCGCGAGATTCTGCGACTGGCCGGAATCGACGGCAGCACCTTGACCGGCGACAATTTCGTCGGCCTTCCGAACTGGGCCGACTTCGGCGCGACTGCGCCCAGCGCGCCGTGGACGGTGGGCGATGATAATCTCCTTGGCTCCGCCGGTGACGACCGGATTTTCGGCCTTGCCGGCAACGACGTGCTCGATGCCGGGACGGGTGGCAATGACACGCTGAGTGGTGGTGCAGGCGACGACGTGTTGCGCAGCATCAATCATGGAGCCGGCAATGTTTCGATGACCGGCGGCGATGGTCGCGACCGGTTCGAGCTGTCCCTTGGCGCCATAAATATGATCGGCGACTTCGTTGCGGGCGACAGCGGAGACGTGCTCGCGATCAACCTTTCCGGCTACACTCGGATCGTGGTCGCGCAGGTTGGCGCGGACACCAAAGTCTATCTCGCCAATCAGTACACCACCGACATTTCGACCGCGCCGCTGCTCGTCACGCTTGCAAATGTCGATTCGGCTACACTCACGAGTGCGAACTTCAGCGGCGCGCCGTTCGAGACGCTCGCCGGGATAACGCTGAACGGCGATGACCTCGCGAATACGCTCAACGGCGGCTTCGGCGATGACATGATCAACGGCGCCGGTGGAAACGACACGATCAACGGCTACGGCGGAAACGACCTGATCGACGGCGGCGCTGGCGATGACATAATTACTGGCGGCCTCGGCGTCGATGTGATCCATGGCGGTGCCGGCAACGACACACTGTACGGCCAGGAGGGCGACGACATCCTCGATGGGGGCGACGGCGACGATACGCTGATCGGCCTGGGTCATGACGTGATGACCGGCGGAGCGGGCGCCGATATCTTCGATCTCTACAGCTATTATTATTCGAATTCCCTCGTGATCACCGATTTCCAGGTCGGTGCGACGGGAGACAAGCTGCGCGGCGTTCCGACGATGTACGACGACCAGTCCAAGGTCGTTGTCCGGCAGGCGGGCGCCGATACGCAGATTTTGCAGGCGGTTATCAATGCCGGCGGCGGCTATGACCTCAGCCTTCGCGCGACCTTGCTGGGCGTCGATGCACGCCAACTCACGGCCGCGAATTTCAGCAATGCGGCGAACACAATCATCTTTGCCGACCCGGTCTCGAATGCAGGAACACCCTATGCCGACACGCTGACCGGCAGCCTCGGCGACGACACGCTCGACGGGGACTATGGCCAGGACACTATCAGCGGCGGACCGGGCGATGACGTCATCACCGGCGACAATGGCATTCCGCAGACCGACTACCCGGGTCTTGGCAATTATTTCGGGCCGCTCAGCAATAGCCTGGCCAACGGCCTGGGTGGAGCCAACGGCTTCGGCGAAGCGGCGCTGCCGCGCAATGACGACAACAGCTATAGTTACGCTCTCCCGTCCACCTTCAACGGCGGCTCGGTCCAGGTCAACGGCGCAGCCGTTTCGTCGATCACGATCGACAATAATGGGCGCGTCTATCTGGGCTCGTTGCAGTTCGCCATCTGGCCGTCGGACGTGGACACGGAAGCAGGTGTCATCGCCGCGAGCACGGGCGGCAATTCGACCGGGTCCAACCAGGTCTGGTACGACTTCGACGATACAACACAAACGATCACGGTCACCTGGGACGACGTAGGCCGCTACAATAATGGCACCGTTCCCAATGCTTTCCAGGTCCAGATCAAGGTTCTGGGTCCCGACCAGTTCGACCTGATCTACCGCTATGAGGCGATCGGCTGGACGGGAAATCAGCCGTCAATCTCGAACGGCTTTCAGACCGTCTATGTCCCGCTGCCGGCAAGCGGTACGGCTGGGCTGCCGACCAATCCGGGTAATTCAGGACAGCCCGGCGTGTTCGTCGCTCAGATTCGCGGCGCATCGATGGTTACCGGCCTGAACTACGAAGACGACAGGCTCTATGGCGGCGCTGGGAGCGACACGATCGATGGCGGTCTGGGCAATGACTATATCGACGGCGGCGACGGCGATGACGTGCTGCGCGGCGGCGACGGCAACGACACGATCGTCGATACCTCATCGGGCAACGACCAGATCTTCGGTGGTGACGGCGACGATGTCATCCAGGATTATTACGGCGCGAATATCGTCGATGGCGGCGCAGGCAACGATACGATCTACTCGAGCAGGCTCGGCGGCGATACGATCACTACCGGCAGCGGCAGCGATTTCATCAATGACTACGGTTCGTGGCGCTATAATGGTGTAGTCACGACCATCACCGATTTCCAGGCGGGCGCCGGTGGTGACAGGTTTAGCGCCTCCTACACCTTCTATGAGTATAATCGCTATTCGGTGCTCATCGGGCAGGAAGGCGCTGACACGATCGTCTACGGCGTCCTCGACAATTCGAGCGGCCGTCAGGTCCAGGAGCGCTTCCGGCTCGTCAACGTCGACGCATCGACATTGGTCTCGGCCAACTTCGAAGGTCGTACGATTGTCCGGATCGAAGATCAGAATCTTATCGGCACCACTGCGGCCGACACCATCTATGGTGGTTTTGGCGACGACGTGATCGATGGCGGGGCCGGCAGCGATGCGCTCTATGGGTCAGACGGCACGGATCACCTGATTGGAGACGATGGGAGCATCGTGCCGTCACTTCCGACCATCGTCGGTCCGGCGAGCAGCAGCCTTGTCAACACGCTTGGTGGCCCAATCGGGTTCGGTGAAGCTGCCCAGCCGCGATCGGATTATCGGACCGATCGCATCACGCTTCCAGTCGCGTTCAACGGTGGCACCGTCCAGGTCAACGGTGCGAGCGTCAACAACATCTATTTCGACACGGATGGTTATGCCGAGCTCGGAGGACTGAAGCTCACCGTGTTCCGGGCGAACGCCAATCCGGCACTGGGCGCCGGTGCTGCTTCTCCAGGCGGAAATTCGACAGGCTCGAACCAGCTCTGGTACGATTTCGACAGCACGAACAACGTCATTACGCTGACCTGGGATGATGTGCAGAACGCTTACAATGCGGCGGATCCGTCCAACGCGTTCCAGGTCCAGATCAAGGTCAATGGCCCGGATTCGTTCGATGTTACCTATCGGTTCGAGAGTCTCGGCTACGCGCCTTGGTGGAACTCCGCTGCCATCCAGATCGGCGACACCACGTTCAATCTGCCGATGGGGAATGACTATAGCTACGGCGCCAAGCTGGACACCCAAAGCGGCAATACCGGCTTGCCTGGCCTATGGGCCTTCGCGATCCGCGGATCGACAATCATCGATGGCCTCAGCGAAGCCGATACGCTCGATGGCGGCTCGGGCGACGATCTTCTCGAAGGTGGCATCGGCAACGACACGCTGACGGGCGGCCTCGGCGCGGATACTCTGATCGGCGGCGAAGGTCACGACGTCTTCACCGATATTGCGTCGGATCAATCGGTTGACACCCTTGCGGGCGGGGCCGGTCATGATGAATATCGCATGCTCGATCCCAATATCCTCGCGTCGGGCACTACAGAGGACGTCATCACCGATTTCGAAGCGGGCGACGGCGGCGACCGCATCCTCGTCAATGTCACCGGCGCCAATCCGTTTGATGACGGCACGCTGCAGGTCCGCAAGGCGGGCGCGGACACGGTCATTCTGTACCGGGATTCGAACGGTACGCGGCACTCGGTCCTGCGCCTTGCGAACGTAGATGCGACGACGCTGACCCCCTACAATCTGGGAGGTCTGTCATTCCCGGTCGTTGCAGCGGTCAACATCGACGACACTGATGTCGGCAACATCCTGGCGGGTAGCCAGGAAGGTGACCGGATCTATGGCCACGGCGGCGCCGATACGATCAACGGCTACGGCGGGAACGATAGCCTCGCCGGCGGTGCGGAAGGCGATATCGTCCATGGCGATCTCGGCGACGACTGGATCGCGGGGCAAGAAGGGCTTGACACACTTTATGGCGACGCGGGCAACGACACCATCTCGGGCGGGAGCGGTGACGATCTCATCTACGGAGACGATGCCGGCGACACCCTTGCCGGAAACGATCGCATTTCCGGTGACGGGGGCGACGACACGATCTTCGGCGGCCGCGGCGATGACGTCTATTATTTCGCGACCGGTGATGGCCGCGATCGGCTGAGCGATTCGGGGGGCACGGACAAGATCGTCTTCGGCCCGGGGATCACCGCATCCCAACTGTCGGTCCTGCAGGTCGGCGACGGAGACCTCGAGCTCAGGCTCGCAAACGGCTTCGATCGCATATTGTTGAGCGACATCGGATACCAGGGCACGCGGATCGAGACCGTCGAATTTGCCGACGGTACGACGTTGACCTGGGACGATCTGCTCACGCGTTCGCTGCAGGCGACCTCGGGCGACGACGTTCTGACCGCGCTCAACGACGCTCTGTCGCCGAATCTTATTACCAACGGCAGCTTCGAGAACTTCTCTCACGATTATCAGTATAGCTGGGGCTGGTCGGCCCATAGCGTGCCCGATTGGACCAGCACTGACTATTGGAACGACATCACGTTCAGCGGCCATGCCGGCATCGCGGCGAGCGACGGCGGCTACTGGCTTGATCTCGACGAGAGCTACCAGAACGTCACGGTGAGCCAGGCGCTGACCGGGCTCACGGCCGGCCAGACATTGCTTCTCCAGTTCGATCATGCGAACCGAACGACGGCGCAGTCGGGTTCCTTCGACGTGCTGTGGAACGGGCAAGTGATCGCCAGCTACCGCGATGTCGGCCTTCAGATGAAGACCGAGGCGCTGATCGTCACGGCAGTCGCGGGTTCGAACACGCTCGCGTTCCGTGGCACGGGGACGGAAGACAGCGTCGGCGCGTCGCTCGATGGCGTTCGCCTCCAGGCGATCGACCTGACGCAGGTCGAGGGGCTTACGCTATCGGGCCTTGCAGGCAACGATCAGCTTACGGGATCGATCGGCGACGACACCATCTCGGGCGGTACCGGCAACGATGTGCTGAACGGGAGCTACGGCGACGACGTTTATTTGTTCGATCGCGGCGATGGCCAGGACGTTATCCACGACGCATTTGGCGCGAATGAAATCCGCTTTGGCGCAGGCATTAGCGCGGCCGATGTACAGTTGGTTCGCGGCACGCCCGAGGCGATCCTCGAGCTTGTCGGGACGGGCGATCGTATCGACCTCGGTTCGACCGCCAGCAGCGGCATGGGCATTCAGAGCGTCCGCTTCAGTGACGGAACGGTGTGGACCGCCGGCGCCCTCGTCGCGATGTCGCTTGCCTCCACGAGCGGCGCGGACACGATCTATGGGAACGACGATGTAAACGTCATCTCGGGAGGGAGTGGAGACGACGCGATCTACGGTTCGGCCGGAGATGACGATCTGCGCGGCGATGCCGGAGTCGATCGCCTCGAGGGCGGCAGCGGCAATGACACCTACCGCTATGCCCTGGCTGACGGTGCCGATATTGTTTCGGATATGTCGGGATCGGCCGATCGGATCGTTCTCGATCCAGGTATCAACCCCGTGGACGTGTCGGTGGAACAGAGCGCCGATGGGATGAACCTCATCCTCTGTTTCGCCGACGGCGGTCGGATTACGATCGAAAACGGCATGGCTGCCGGCAAGATCGAACAGGTCGTGTTCAACGACGCCGCCGCGACCGTCTGGACCTATGCCGATCTGCTCGCCCGCGCAGCGACCATCGGCGACGATTGGCTGACCGGAGACAGCGCCGCCAACATCATGGCGGGTGGCCTCGGAGACGATCACCTTGGCGGCGGCGCAGGCGATGACATCTACCGCTTTGCGCGCGGTGACGGCAGCGACGTCATTCTCGATGGCTCAAGCTCGTCCGCTGACCGGCTTGAGATCAGCGGTTATGCGCCAAGCGAGATCAGCTTCCACCGGCTGGGCGCGGACAGCGACGATGTGGCGGTGCGCTTCACTGGCAGCAGCGACCAGATTATCATCGCGAACGCGCTGGCGGGCCAGTTCGCCGGCATCGAAACTATCGCGCTGGCCGATGGGACGAGCTGGTCAGTCGCGCAGCTGCGCGCGCTGGTCGTCGCCGGGCTGGGGACCGATGGCAATGATACCGTGATCGGCACGGGCGGCGATGACCGGCTTGCCGGCGGCAAGGGCGACGACCTGCTCGTCGGCGGCGCGGGTAACGACAGCTATGTCTATGCCCGCGGCGACGGCGACGATCGGATAGATGCCTTCGGTTCGGGAACCGATACCGTCGAGCTTGCCGACTATAACCTCGCCGATGTTGTTTCGGCGGTGCGCGGTGACCCCGACAGCAACGATCTGGTGGTGACCTTCGCCGGATCGGGAGACCGGCTGGTGCTGGTCGATGCGCTGGCGAATGGCAATGCCGGGGGCAGCACGCTGTCCGTGCGCTTCGCTGACGGCACGATCTGGAACCGCGACGCCATGCGGGCGCGGGCTCTGTCCGATATCGACGGCAGCGGTAACGACAATGCCTATGGCTTCGACGGCGCCGACAGCTTTGCCGCGCGGTCGGGCGACGATCTGCTCGCCGGTGGGGCGGGGACGGATAGCTATTTCTTCGCGCGCGGATCGGGCCACGATACGGTCAACGATCTCGGCACCGACACGGTCACGGACACGATACGGCTCACCGGCATCGCCTCGACCGAAGTCAGCGTCGAGCGCCTCTACAGCGGCAGCGAGGCGGTGGTGTTCCGTATCGCGGCGGACAATGCCGACAGCCTGACGGTCTTCAACGCGCTCTCGACCGATCATAGCGGTATCGAGCGTTATGAGTTCGCCGATGGCGTGGTGTGGACCCAGGACACGATCCGACAGCTCCTCGACAATCATGCGCCGGTGGCCGCCGATGACGGCTTCTTCACCGTGATCACCGGCAATGAGCTGATGATCCGCGCCAGCGATGTGCTGCGCAACGATTTCGATGCCGATGGTGATGCCTTGCACATCGTCGCCGTCGATGGCGGCGCGAACGGGATTGCTACACTGGATTCGCAAGGCAATATCCGCTTCACCGCGACAGGTGGGTTCTACGGCGCGACGGCGGTCACCTATACGTTGGCCGATGGACGCGGCGGTTTCGACACCGGCTCGATTGATCTCCGCGTCCGTCCGGTCGCAACCGCGAGGGCCGACGACGGCTTCACCGTGGCCGAGGACGGTTCGCTGGTCGTCCGCGTCGAGCGGTTGCTGGCGAACGATCTCGATGGCGACCGCATGGTGGTCGGCCAGGTAACTGGCGCCCAGCATGGCTCGGTCGCGCTGTCGAGCGACGGCAACATCAGCTTCACGCCCGACGCGGACTATAACGGCCCGGCGCAGTTCGATTATGTGGCGAACACGCCCGAGGGCGGCCGTGCGCAGGCTACCGTCTCGATCACCGTTACCCCGGTCAACGATGCGCCGGTGGCGCGCGGCGAACGCGTGACAGGTGCGCCTGAGGGCAGCAGCTTCATGATCGCTCCGGCGGCATTGCTCGCCAACGACAGCGATGTCGATCATGACACGCTCAGCATCGTCGAGGTTCGCTCGAACGCGCAGATCACGGTGGTGCTCGGCACCGACGGGCTGATCCATGTGACCCCGGCCGATTATTTCTGGGGCGAGGCCGGGTTCGACTATGTCGTCTCCGACCCGAGCGGGCTGACTTCGGTCGCCCACACCTCCTTCACCATCGATCCGGTCAACAACGCGCCCGAGCCGCATGACGACCGCTTCGAGACCACGGACACCGGCCTGCCGATCCTCGAGGACAATCCGATCGTGATCGGCCCGGAGCGGCTGCTCGCGAACGACATCGAGCATGATGGCGATCCGATGCGGGTGAGCGCGGTTGGCGCTACCCATGGCGGCAGCGCGCAATTGCTCGAGAACGGCACGGTGTTGTTCCTGCCCGCCGGCGACTTCAATGGCGAAGCCTGGTTCGATTACCAGGTGAGCGACGACCATGGCGGATCCGGTTGGGCCCGCGCAACCCTGGTCTATCAGGCGGTGAACGATCGTCCGGTCGCGCGGGACGACAATGCCGGCACGCAGGGCCTTGAGTTCCTCACGGCCGATGAAGATACGGTGATCGAGATTCCGATCATCGAGTTGCTCAAGAACGACTTCGACCCCGAAGGCTTCCAGGTTCAGTTCGAAAGCGCCGGCGGCGCCATCCATGGCGATATAGCGCTGACCGATCATGGTACGATATTGTTTACCCCGGATGCCAATTATTTCGGCGATGCGAGCTTCACCTATCTCGTCTCCGACAATCTGGGGGCGGTGGACGGGGCGACCGTGCGCCTCCACTTCAACGCCGTGGGTGATGCACCGCCGGTGGCGCGCCGCGACGTCATCTATGTGAACGAGGATGTTCCGTTCACGATCCCGATCTCGGCGCTGCTGGCCAATGACAGCGACATCGATCTTGACGCCCTGAGCTTCGTCTACTGGCGCTATGCGACGCCCTATGACGTCTTCGCCTTCGGTGGCGATGCCGGGCAGCCGGCCAATGGGACGATCGAGTTCGACGCCGACGGTAATCTGCTCTTCACGCCTAACCGCGATGCCAGTGTGTCGGGCGGCTTCGTTTACGGCGTGACTGACAACGCCCAGGGCACAACTGAGGGCTATGTTGATATCGTCATCGTTCCCACGAACGACGATCCGACCGCGCAGGACGATCCGGGCTTCGTGACCCCGCTCGATGTGCCGTTGGTGATGCGGGTCAGCGACCTCCTCGCCAACGACTATGACATCGAACAGGCCGATCATGACGGCGACGGCCATATCGACGACATTCTCAGCAACCCCAATCGCGCGCATCCGGCCTTTGTCGGCGTGGTGGCGGTCTGGTCCGCCGACCAGTTGGCCTTGGGCCATCGGGTCAGCGCTGGAGCCGCCGATGTGGTCGACTGGGATGGGCAGAAATTCGTCGCCGTCCATTTCGCCGACGGGTTCACCGGGCAGGTCGCGGTCGAATATACGATTGCCGATGACCAGGGCGCGACCGATACCGCCTTTGCCTATGCCACCGTGGCCGATTTCTATTCGGGCACGCTGGGCGGCACCAGCTATACCGACTACATCCTCGGCAACGCGCGCGACGAGACCATCCGTGGCCAGGGCGGCAACGACTGGATCATTGCCGGTGCTGGCAACGACACGCTGTTTGGCGGTGCGGGCAACGACCGGATCGAGGGCGGCGATGGCGATGACTGGATCGAGGGCGGCGTGGGTGCGGACACGCTGATCGGCGGCGCGGGCTTCGATACCGTGACTTTCGCCAATTCGCTGGTGGGCTTGCGTGCCGATCTTGAATCGCGCGTCGGCCAGGCGGGCGAGGCGCAGGGTGATACCTTCGCAGGCGTAGAGGCGCTGGTCGGCTCGGCATTCGACGACATCCTTGGCGGCGACGGCGCGGACAATCGGCTTGAAGGCAGTGCCGGTAACGACCAGCTCGAAGGGCGTGCTGGCGCTGACGTGCTGCTGGGCGGCGCGGGCGATGACTGGCTGTCGGGTGGTGCCGGCGCCGATCTGCTCGACGGTGGCGATGGGATCGACACCGCCGACTACAGCTTCGGCAGCGTGGGCGTGCAGATCTCGCTGGCGGCGGGAACGGCCTCGGGTGGCGATGCGGCGGGCGATGTGCTGACCGGTATCGAAAACCTCACCGGCACCGATGCGGCGGACTGGCTCGAAGGGGACAGCGGCGCCAATGTGCTTTCCGGTGGACGCGGCGATGATGTGCTGCTCGGCGGCGACGGCAACGACGTGCTGATCGGTGGTCGGGGGGCGGATACGCTCATCGGCGGCGATGGTGTGGATGTGGCCGATTATACGCTTTCGGCCGAAAGCGTGACCATTGACATGACTGACGGCAGCGCCGGTGGCGGCGATGCGCTGGGCGACAGCTTCAGCGGCATCGAGATCGTCCAGGGCTCCTACCAGGACGACACGATCCGCGGCGATGCCGCCGACAATGTGCTGCGCGGCGGACGTGGCGCGGATCTCATCGATGGCGGCGGCGGTTTCGACACCGCCGATTATTCGGTGGCCGACGAGGGTGTGACGGTCGATCTCGGGACTGGCCTTGGCAGTGGCGGCGAGGCGGCGGGCGACCAGCTCTTCAGCATCGAGAAGCTGGTTGGCTCGCTGTGGGCCGACGTCCTGCGCGGCTCGGCGGGAGACGACTGGTTCCAGGTCTTGCGCGGCGACGACCTCATCAGCGGCGCTGGTGGATCGGATAGCTATCTGTTCGGCTTCGACGACGGCCACGACACGATCGTCGAAGCGGGCGCGGAGAGCGACGAGGACCGGCTGGTGCTCGCCTCGGCGGTTCGACCCGCCGACGTCTCGGTGCTGCGCGATGGCGATGATCTCGTACTCGAGTTCGAGCGGCAGGACGGCTTCCTGGTCGATACCGTGCGGGTGAAGGATCATTTCCTTGGCCGTGCCACGGGGATCGAGGACGTGGTCTTCGCCGACGAGACCAATTGGGACCGCGCGAAACTTGAGCAGCTTCAGCATCTGGGCCGCCTCAATGCCGCTGACGATGTCATCAACTTTGCCTATGAGGATATGCCGGTCGCGATCGACCCGGCCACGCTGATGGCCAATGATGTGATTGACGGGGCCGATCTGCAACTGACCTTCTTGGGCGTCAGTAACCCGCAGCATGGCGGCGTGCAGCTGCTTGCCGACGGCACGATCGCGTTCCTCGGCGACCCCAACTATAACGGCAGGGCCTTCTTCAACTACACAGTACGCGACCAATATGGCCGCGAATCCACCGCGCGCGCCGAAGTGCGGCTGACGCCGGTGAATGATGCGCCGACCGCGGTTGCCGATCCGCTGGTCACGGGCGTCGAAGACGAACTGATCTACATCCGGCTCGAAAACCTCCTTGCCAATGATTTCGACGTGGATGGCGCCGATCAGGGTCTGCACATCGTCGGCATCAAGCCGCTGGATAATGCGGCCGGTCAGCCGCTTGATGTCTATAGGTCGGACTCCGACGGATTCACGCTGGAAGGTAGCGGGGTCGCGGGCAAGATCGAGGGCGGCTATCTCATCCTCAAGCCGCGCCCCGATTATTTCGGCGCGGCCGGTTTCCAGTACATCCTTGCCGATGAACTGGATGCGACCTCGACCGCCAGCGTCGAGATCTACATCACTCCGGTCAACGATGCCCCGCGCGCGACCGGTACGCAGCATAGCGTCAGGCTGGGAACCTCGGCCACGGTCGCGGTCGCCGATGTTCTTGGCCAGACCTATGACATCGAGGGCGATGCCGTCACCTTCGTTGGCCTGCATCCTGGTGCGGACGACAATGCCGCCAACAATGGCGCGGTCACCTACGATCCCGCCACCGGCACCATTGTCTTCACCCCCAATGCGCTCGGCTTTGCCAGCTTCGATTATGACGTGATCGACGCGCGTGGCGCGGCGGCGACGCTTTCCTATAATTTCAAGGTCCGCCCGCTCAACGATGCCCCGCGCGCCAATGCCGACTATGGCCTGCGCACGTTGCAGAACGAGGTTCTGGTCATCGACCCGGCATCGCTGCTCGCCAACGATACGGACGAAAATGGCGACGTCCTGACGCTGACCTCGATCTCGCGTTTCGCCCAGCATGGCAAGATACGCCTGCGCGATGACGGCATGATCGAGTTCCGTCCTGTGGCCAACTATAATGGCGGCGACGGTTTCGACTACACCATCACTGACGGGCGCGGCGGTTTCTCGACCGCCCATGTCTCGATCACCGTGATGCCGCACAATGGCGCGCCTGAATTGCGGAATGATCTCGTTAGCGGGCTGGAAGACAAGCCGCTCTTCGTGATCCCGGGCGAGGCTTTCGGCAACGATCTCGATCCCGAAGGCGACGTGATCTTCTTCCACACGGTCAATATACTGGGTGTGGTCGATCATCGCTTCCTCTCGGCGGACTTCACCGTAGAGGCGCGGATGGCGGACGGTTCCGGGCTGCCGTCCTGGCTGTCCTTCGATCCTGTGACCATGCGGCTTTCGGGAACGGTTCCCGCAGGCACCACCGCGCCGGTCCTGATCGATATCTGGGTCACGGACCCCGCGGATGGTCGCGTGTTCAATTATCGCGCGTCGCTCGCGGCCGACGCGCTTGCGACGGGCCAGAGTCTACGTAACCAGGTGCTGGCGGGCTACGAGATCCGCTCGCCCTTCGCGGTTGATTTCAAGTTCGGTGCCAACGATCTCGATGCGACGACCGGTGTTTCGGTGACGCTCGCCGATGGCTCGCCGCTGCCCAGCTGGCTGTCTTTCGATCCTGCCACACTGCGTTTCACCGGCACGCCGCCGCAGGACACGCCGGCTACCCTGTCTGTTACGTTGACCTTCACCCACCCGGCGCCCGATGGCGGCGCGCCGCTGACCCGCACCGACACGGTCAGCCTTGCCACGGCTGACCTTGCCACAGGGGTCACCTATGACAGCCACCTGGCACTGTTCGATCCCAAGCATGGCACGGTCAGCGCGGCGCTGATCGGCGACCGTCCGCTGCCTGACTGGCTGAGCTTCGACGCAGCCACCCGCACCGTCGTGCTCTCCGGGTTCGATCCCGAGGCGGGCGATCAACCGGTGCGGTTGCAGGTGGTGTTCACGCCTGCGCCGCGCACGCTGCCCAATGGCACGGTGGCGACCAGCAACCGCGGCTTCACGCTGGAATTCCTGATTGATCCGCATGGCGATCTCGCCGCCGAGCTTGCCGGCGTGAACAACGTGTTGGCGGGCGATCCCTACTTTGCAGCCCTCGGCCTGTTCACGGTCGATCTGCACGATGCCGGCGCGATCACCGCCACGCGAGAAAGCGGCGCGCCGTTGCCGTCCTGGCTTGGTTTCGATGCGGCGAGCCTCTCGTTCACCGGGACCCCGCCGCCGGCCTTCGTCGGCGCCGTGCCGGTGCGGATGGACGTTGCGGCGGGCGCTGCGCTGCCGGCCTTCTCGCTCATCACCGAGGCGGTGGTCGATGACACGGTCAGGCTGGTGAATGCGAACGGCGTGTCCGTCAGCGCCAGCCCCAACGAGATCGACCTCTCGGCGCCGAAGGACTTTAACGGCACTCTCGTTCTCTCCTATGACGCCAACGACGAGAAGGGCGCGGTCGCAAGCGACCCGGCGCTGATCTTCTTCGACGTCAGGGCGCAACGCGAACGCCCTGGGACTATGGCCGACGAGATCGCCGCGCGTGAAGGCGAGGCAAAGCGGTTCGCTGTCACTGATCTTGTCGCCAACGATTTCGACCCGGACGGCGATCACCTGCGGGTGCTCGCTCTTGGCCAGCCGGCAAGCGGCACGGTCAGCCTCGAACTTGCGCATCTCTCGATCGATGCGGTAGCCACGCTCGGCGCAGCTTCCGGTGCGGTTTGGAGCGCCACGCTGGCTGACGGTTCGGCCTTGCCGGCCTGGCTGTCGATCGATGCCGCGACCGGCATGATCTCGGGCGATGTTCCGCTCGATTACAAGGGCACGCTGGCGCTTGGTGTGACCCGCACGCTGGACGGCACGGCCAGCACCGCCACGATCAGCCGTAGCCTCGACGGCAATATGGGCGCCTTCGCGGTCTATACCCCCGCCGACGGCTTCTGGGGCGATGACGGCTTTGCCTATACGGTAACCGACGATCATGAGGGCGCTTCGACCGGCTCTGTGACCATGCATGTCGCACCGGTCAACGCCCCGCCGTTCCCGCAGACCGACACGGTCAGCGGTTTCGAGGACACGTCACTCACGATCGATCCGGCGCAGCTCCTTGCCAATGACGTCGAGGTCGACGGCAGCCCGATGCGCCTCGTTTCGGTCAGCAATGCTGCGCATGGCATCGTCAGCTTCGATGGCACCTCGATCCTGTTCACGCCCGATCATGATTTCGATGGCGAGGCAGGCTTCGATTATGTCGTGACCGATGATGTGGACGGCTCGAGCATTGGCCATGTGAGGGTCAATATCGCCTCGACCAACCATGCACCGATCGCGGCAACCGATGTCTTCGAGACAGTCGAGGACACGCCCTTCATCTTCACCGCCACCGACCTGCTTGCCAATGACAGCGATCCCGACAGTGACCTGTTCACCTTCCTGTCGATCTCGCGCAGCAGCCCGCAGGGCCGCATTGTCGAACTCCCCGGCGGTCGCTGGCAGTTCGTCCCCAATGAGAATGTGAACGGTCCGGCGAGCTTCAGCTACACCATCGGCGATGGACGCCTTGCCACCACTGGCACGATCACGTTTGATATTGCGGCGGTCAACGACGCGCCGATCGCCAACCCCGATGGCGCGGGCACCGGCAACGATCCTGCAGGCCTATTCCGTACCACGCAGGACCAGTCGGTCACGATCGACTTTGCGACCCTCATCGCCAATGATCGCGATGTCGAAGGCGATCCGTTCAGCGTGGTCGAGGTCTTCAACGGCGACCAGGGCAGCGTGGTCCAGAACGGCAACAGCGCGGTGTTCACGCCGAACGCAGGCTATTTTGGCGATGCTGGGTTCAAATATCGCGTCACCGACAGCCATGGTGCAACCAGCGTCGGCTATGCGACGATCCTCGTCTATCCCGATGTCCCCCTGCCGATCCCGGTTTCCGATCGCGGCTTCGAGGTGCTCGAGGACGGCTATCTCGATATCGATCCGGCCTTGCTGTTGGCCAATGATGTGGCACCCGAAGGCTCGACCCTGAGCTTCGTGCGGATCGACGGCGCAACGCAGCTGGAAAATGGGCTTTGGCGCTTCACCCCGTCGCCTGATTTCTATGGGCAGGTCGAGCTTCGCTATTTCATCCAGAATGAGCAGGGCTTCCCGGTCTCGACCACGCTGACGATCGACGTCCTTCCGGTGTCCGATACGCCGGTGGCCGAGGCCGATCATCTGGCGACCGCCGAGGATACGCCGCTGCTGCTCTTCACGAGCCAACTGACCGACAATGATCATGACGCCGATTTCAACGCCTTCACCGTTACGCGGATATTCGGCGCGGTTGGGCTGAGGGTGACCGATCTCGGCTTCGGACAGCTTCGGATCGATCCGGTCGCCGATTTCAACGGCGTGGCCGGGTTCGACTATCAGATCACGGACAGCACCGGGCTTAGCGCTGTTGCCCATGTGACCGTCGATGTCGCGTCGGTGAACGATGCGCCAGTGATCGCGGCGATCCCGGTGCTCAAGGGACTGGAAGACCATCCGTTCACCGCGACATTGCCGGCCGGTTTCGTGAGCGACGTCGATGGCGACGCGCTGCTGGTCGAAGTGCGTGGGGCAGGGGGAGCGGCCCTGCCGGCCTGGCTTGTCTACGACCGCCAGACCCGAACGCTGAGCGGCAATCCTCCGGCGAACTTCAATGGTGCGGTCGGCCTCGAAATCTTTGCCTCGGACGGCACGGCCGAGACGGTGCGTGCGCTTCTGGTTTCGATCGCGCCGGTGAACGATACGCCTGAGGTGATGGACGGCGTGGGCGATGTTGCATTCACCGAGGATAGTGGTTTCGTCTACGCGATCGAGGCCAATGCCTTCCGAGACGTCGATGGCGACACGCTGACCTATGAGGTGACATTGGCCAATGGCGATCCATTGCCTGGCTGGATCAGTTTCGATGGCCTGACATTGTCGGGTAATGCCCCTGCGAACTTCAACGGCGACATCGCCCTTCGTGTGACGGCCAGTGACGGCATGTTGAGCGTGAGTGACGAGATGCTGCTCCATGTGACGCCAGTCAATGACGGACCGAATCTCGTTCATCCACTGGACGACTGGCACAAGGCCGAAGACAGCGCGTTCGATATCGCGGTACCGATCGACGCCTTTGCCGATGTCGATGGCGATCTGCTGGTCCTGAGCGCCAGCCTTCTCGACGGCTCGGCCTTGCCGGACTGGCTGCACTTTGACGGCAGCCATTTCACCGGGACGCCGCCTGAGAATTTCAACGGCATGTTCGACGTTCGGGTGACCGCCAGCGAGGGGGCGCTTAGCGTCAGTGACGATTTCCGACTGACTATCGACGCTGTGAATGACGCGCCGGTCCTAACAGCTACTGTTGCCAATCAGACAACGGCGGAAGACGCTCCCTTTAGTCTTGTGCTTCCGAGCGGCTTGTTCACCGACGTCGATGCTGGAGACGCGCTGACCTTGACGGTCACGCTTGCAAATGGCGCTTCGCTTCCCTCCTGGCTGCATTTCGACGCAGCGAGCCGGACATTGTCCGGGACCCCGCTCAATGGGGATGTCGGTACGGTGGCCGTCAAGGTCATTGCCACTGATGGAGCAGGCGCAAGCGCTTCGACGACGTTCACCCTGTCGGTGACCAACGTCAATGATGCACCGGCGGTGGATGTCGGTATGAGCAATGTCTCGATCACGGAAGATACGGCGGTTGACCTCAGCCTTCCGTCTAACGTCTTCAAGGATATAGACGGCGATAATCTGACGCTGACCGCGAAGCTGGCGGACGGATCGGATCTCCCATCCTGGCTCCTCTTCAATGGCAGCCGCTTTACCGGTACGCCGCCGTCCAACTTCAACGGGTCCTATACCATTCGCCTAAGGGCGGACGACGGCCAGGCTTTCGCCACCAGCGATTTTGTCTTCTCCGTGACGCCTGTGAACGATGCGCCCGAACTCGCACAGGGGCTGAGCGACGCAACAGCGACGGTCGGGGTACCAATCTCGATCGCGATCCCCGCAGGTGCTTTCACCGACGTTGACGGTGATACCCTCTCACTGTCCGCATCCTTGAGCGATGGCAGTGCTTTGCCGTCCTGGATCAGTTTTGCCAATGGAGTGCTGGGCGGTACCGCTCAGGCAGGGAGTGCGGGCAATTACGCTATCCGCATCACGGCAAGCGATGGGCAGGGAAGCATCTCCGATACTTTCCTGCTGGTCGTGGCCCCCGGCGGCGGCCATGCGCCGACGCTTTCCGTCCCGTTGGCGGATGTTTCCGCCTATCGCAATGCCGCAATAGACATTGCGATACCGGGCGGTAGCTTTGTCGATTTGGACGGGGATATGTTGACATACAGCGCCACGCTTATTGATGACACCGCGCTCCCGTCCTGGATCAGCTTTGCAAATGGGCACTTCACGGGAACCGTTCCTGCCACCGCCCTTGGCGATCTCGATATTCGGGTTGTCGCCAGCGACGGTTCGGCGTCGGCCAGCGACGTTTTCCGCCTGTCACTGACGATCCAGACCGGGGCGCCGCTAACGGCCGCGCAATATCAGCAAATCGGTGCGGGCAATGATCGTGTCGTCGGTCGAGGAGCCGCGAACACCGCAATCGACGGCCTCGGCGGCGATGACTGGCTGACGAGTGATAGCTGGGGCGTCCGCCTCATTGGCGGAGCCGGTAACGATGTGCTCGAACTGCTTGGGGATGATAACTGGGCCCAGGGTGGAACCGGCGCGGACTATTTCATCTTCGATGGCTTCTCGTTGATGCGGTCTACCAGCTACGGCACACAATGGGCCACCGTTGAGGATTTCCAGGCCGGAATCGACAAGATCGGCATCGTTAATGGGACCGGCGCAATTTATTCCTTCAACGATCTCCAGGCCGTGATGACGCAAAGCGGCTCGGATGTGCTCATCAATCTCAAGGGCCTGCCACAGATCACAATTCAAGGTGTGACGCTTGCTTCGCTGAACGCCAACGATTTCTGGTTTGGTAGCTGGCAGACCGATGGTGGTTTTGGAGCGGCACCCGCTGCGGGCAGCGTTCCATGGCCGAACACCACGGAAACCTTGACCTTCTCCAGCAATCAGATCGGTAATGAGAGCGAACGTATCATCGGCAATGGTGCGGCCAATACCACTGTAGACGGGCGCGACGGCGATGACTGGATCACCGCGGATAATGGTGGCGTGACGGTGTTTGGTGGCCGGGGCAATGACGTTATCGAGCTATCGGGGATGGATGGATATGCCGAGGGCGGTCCGGGCTACGACTATTATGTGTTCGACGGCTCGATGCTCGAATTTGCGCCTTGGGAGACAAATTGGGCGCATCTGGGTGACTATCATGACGGCGTCGACAAGATCGTTTTCCTGAACGGTACGGCGGGTCTGACGAGCTTTGCCGATCTCCAGCCGCTAATGAGCCAGAATGGCGATGACGTGCTCATTGCATTGCCGGGGCTTCCCGACATCACCATCGACGATATCGATCTTGCCGAACTTGACGCGACCGATTTCCTGTTCGTCAACCAGGCAGCAAACCTCAAGGCCGGCTTTGCGGGACAGGCCCTGAAGCTTGGCACGACGATCGGGCTCGCAACGATCGCGGCGAATGGCTTCGCGAACGTCTCGATCATCGGCACGAGCATGAACAACCTGCTCGATTTCTCTGGCGTGGCGCTCAGCGGCATCACGCTGATCGATGGCAAGGATGGGGATGATGTGATTGTCGGATCAGCGTCCGCCGACACGATCCAGGGCGGCAACGGAAATGATACGCTGAGCAGTGGTTCTGGTGACGATGTTATCGTCGGGGGAGCCGGGGACGATAGCCTCAACGGGGGCGACGGCAATGATCTATTCAAGATCAGCGGAGCCAGCGAAGGATATGATGCCATCCAGGGGGGCGCGGGAACCGACACCATTGCAGCGCAGGCAAACAACACTGCCATCGGTTTGACAGCAATTGGTGGAGTCGAAACGATCACGGGCGGGTCATACACGGGCGTGTATATCCGGGGTTCCAGCGGCGATGACCTTCTTGACTTCACCGGCGCGATGTTAACAGCGATCACGAAGATCGACGGTGGAGCAGGGAATGATATCATCCTGGGGTCCGAAGGGAATGACGTAATCCTGGGTTCCGCCGGCGATGACACCATCTCAGGCGGCGGCGGCAACGATACGTTCCAATATACGGGGACCGCAGCCGGGAACGATATTGTCGATGGTGGTGCGGGTACCGATAGCATCGTTGCTCTGGCGAACAGCACGATCATACGATTGGCTGGGTTGTCGAACGTTGAAACGATCTCGGGCGGCAGCTTCACCGGCGTTAAGATCGCGGGTAGCGGCAATGCCGACATTCTCGATTTCACCAACGTGACGTTGACGGCGATTGCCTCAATCGATGGCGGTGCGGGTGACGATATCATGACTGGTAACGCAGCGGCTAACACGATTGCTGGCGGGAATGGGAATGATTGGCTGTCGGGAGGCGATGGAAATGATACGCTCACCGGTGACGAGGGCGATGATGTTCTGAACGGCGGAACCGGCAACGATGTGTTGAATGGCGGCAACGGTATCGACTGGGTCGAATATTCGGATCGCACGGCTAATATGACGGTCAATCTTGGCGTGACGATCGCTCAGACGGTCACCGGGCTTGAACTGGATACAATCTCAAATGTCGAGAATGTTCGGGGAGGATCCGGCAATGACACGCTGACCGGCAATGCGAGCGCCAATATTCTGGTCGGCGGTCTGGGCAACGATACGCTAAGCGGCGCTGGCGGCAATGATACGCTTAAGGGTGGCGCCGGGAACGACGTCATGGACGGCGGTGCTGGAACCGACACGGTCGATTATTCGGAAATGACCGCAAATCTCTCTGTCAGCCTCGCCGTCACCACGGCCCAGGCCGTTGCGACGGGCAAGACCGATACGATTACGAATGTCGAAAATCTCGTAGGTGGCTCTGGCAATGACACATTGACCGGAAGCAGCCTGGCGAACATCTTGTCTGGCGGAGCAGGAGCGGACCGCATTACGGGCGGAGCAGGCAATGATACGATTGACGGTGGATCGGGGACGGACGTGGCCGTCTTCTCGGGCCTGTCGACAACATATTCCATCTCGACCCTAAACGGCAGCATCCAGATCGTCGACAATGCCACCACACAGGATGGGAATGATGGAACCGACACGCTGACTGGAGTTGAGATCGCCGAATTCAAAAATGGGGTTCAGATCGGCCTCTCTGCCCCCGTCATCCTCGATCTTGACGGGGACGGAGTGAACACCGTTTCCATAGCCGAGAGCCGGGCACGGTTCGATTTCGACGGGAACGGCTCGCGGGAAAAGACGAGCTGGTTTGCTGCTGGCGATGGAATGCTCTTTCTTGATCGGGACGGCAATGGCACCGTTTCGGGGGCAGGGGAGTTCAGCTTCATCAACGATCTGGCGGGCGCACACTCAGACCTTGAGGGGCTACGAGCATTCGACAGCAATGGCGACGGCCTCATTTCGGCTCTGGATAATCGTTTCGCTGACTTCAGGATCTGGGCCGATGATGGAGACGGTGTCGCCTCTGCATCTGAGATCATCTCTCTGGATCAGGCGGCCATTGCATCGATTTCACTCTCGAGCCACTATGTGAACGGAGTAAACGGTGTCGGCGATGTTGTGGCGATCGGGACGGGAGAGTTTACTCGTACCGATGGCTCGACATCCGGCCTGCTGGATGCGATGCTCGCTTACTCCGGCACGGAAGCGAACGACTTCTCGGTTGACGGCCTCGCCGTCCCGACAGTCAACCTTGCCGTAACCTCGGATAAGATAGCGGGCACCTGCGGCGATGATAGCCCGGCCGGGAGCAGCAAGCCGGCCCAGATCGATGGTCTGTCAGGTGACGACACGATTACTGCCGGATCGGCGGGCGATCTCATTACTGGCGGCGCGGGGAATGACATGCTGACCGGCGGGGCCTGGATCGACACCTTCGCCTATCACGCGGGTTTCGGGCTGGATACGATCAACGGATTTCCCCTCACAGACACCAAGCATGATGTGCTTCAGCCCGACCGCAATGTGTTTTCCGAATGGGCGCATTTGCTCGGAGCAACGACCCAGGTCAGCAGCGATCTGGTGATCGCCCTCGATCCGACCGACAAGATCGCGCTCAAGAATGTCGCGATGTCGAACTTCACGTCATCTGACGCGGGCTTTGCGTGAAGAGTGAAAGAAAATCGTTCCTGAAGCGAGGAACGCTGCCGCTCGGATTAGTCGGTAAATCGGCAGCGTTGCTTTCGATCATGGGATTTATGGGAAAATGAAATAGCGGATTCCGGGATGCACGCGTGATGGCCGATCGGCATCGGTCGATCTTGCAGCTCCCGGACGCGAGTTAGGGGGAGAACAGATATGATCTTTCAGCACAGGCCTGCCTAGACGCTCCTTGCACTTCCACTCCTTGCCGGATGTGGACATAAAGGTGGGGATGGAGCTGCGAGCGTCAGTCCTACCCTCAGCGGCGTCATTTCGACCTCGGTTTGTGGAGGCTTTCCATCATCCTGTCTCCGCGTCATATCCTTTTGCGCTCGGGTGAACGGACGCGTATCTGGGACAGTGGCGGGAACGGCGAAACGGTCACGCTCCTGCATGGCTTGGCCAATTCTCTTGAAATCTGGGAACGGGTACAGCCGCTATTGGCCGATCGTTTCAGGGTCATCGCCTTCGACTGGCCTGGTTTCGGCGAAGCATCGCGACCCGATGCGGCGTATGACGGGTCCTTCTTTGTCGACAGCCTGGCCACCCTGCTCGATATGCTGGACATCGAAAGCACCCATCTGATCGGCTATTCCATGGGAGCCAGTGCCATCCTTCATTTTTCCGAGCGATCAATGGCACGGATCGACCGCGCCGTCCTGGCGGCGCCCGGGGGTTTTGGACGACGTGTGCATCCGCTCATGCTCTTGCCGGCCTTGCCCATGGTGGGTGCTTATCTGGGCAGACCAACGCCCTATAATAACCGGATGACCTTGCGCCTTGCGATTCATGATCCCGCCAACCTGACCCCGCTTCTTGAAGCGCGGACCAACCGGCATGCCGCGATCGAGGGAAGCGAATGCAGCTTTCACCGCGCGCTGGTTTCAGGCGTGGGGCTGCTGGGCGCCCGTGGCGTTGCGCATATGAAGGATCTGGCGCGCGCCTTCGCTCGCCCCGCCTTGATCCTGTGGGGCGAAGACGATCGGGTATTTCCGCCGCGCAACGCCGTGCGGGCGGCAGCCCTGCTGCCAGCATCCCAACTGACGATGATCGCACAATGCGGGCATTATCCGCAGTGGGAGCAACCCGAAGTCTTCGCCGAACGGGTCAAGGCATTTCTGGCGTGAGGAGGCGGTGGCTCATCCGGGTCGGCCTGGTCGTGGCAGGTGTGGCGCTGTCCCTATGGTTGACCGCTCGTCCGGTCAGCGAGGCCCGATCGCGCCCGATAATGGATAGCATGTCCAATCCGGAGGATAAGGGTGCAGCCGCTTTTTTGGGTGCTGGATTTGGCGGTATTTCCGTCGACGCACTGCAAAGCAATGCTGTCCCCTGGCGCCTGGTCGCTGCCGCTCTGCTGCTGGAGGAGCAGCGGCGCAATCCCGCCGCCAAGCTGGATCAGGCGACGCTGCGAGTTATATTGCGCCGCTTTGGCTTTCTCTATCCGGAGCGGGTGCTCAACCTGCCCAAGGGTGTCATGAGGCACCCGGGCGACATGCCGCTTGGCATGACGTGGGGCGACATTGCTCCTATCGGCGGCAGCCGCGTACGGGTCGCGAACCTGGGGTGCGCGGCATGTCATGCCGGCGTCACCTATACGGCCGATGGCGTGCCAAGACCGCAAGCCGCCATGTTGGGCATGCCCAACAGCTCGCTCGATCTCGAAGCTTATACCCAGGCGGTCTATGCCGCCTTGCGCCGTCATGCGGATGAGCCCGCCCTGCTCGAAACAGCGCAGCGACTGTTCCCCGACATGGACTGGCAGGAGCAGGCGAGCCTGCGCTGGATCGTCCTGCCGCTGGCCCGTCATCGTCTCGCCGCGCTCGAATCGCTGGGCCGTGCCACACCCTTCCCCAATGGTGCGCCGGGCAGCACCAACGGCGTGGCCGCACTGAAGCTGGCCCTTGGCACACCGTTGATTGGCGGTGGAGGAGGGGACAAGGGTGTGGTGTCCATCCCGGATCTGGGCAAGTGCGTCTGGCGCACCAGCCTGCTGGCCGACGGGGCCTATCGCATCCCGGGCAAAGCGGACAGGACCACCGCCGCGCACGATCTGGACGCGCGCCATCTGAACGCCCTTGCAGCGATCACCAGCTTCTTCACTGTGCCCAGCATGGGAGTGCATCCAGATGATGCGCGATCCGGGATCGGCGACGCCCGCAACATCTTCACTTTCCTCAAAAGCTATCAGGCCCAAACTTTCCCGGGGCCGCTCGATCAAGTGGCGGCCCGGCGCGGTGCTGCGATCTATGTCCAACATTGTGCCGCCTGCCATGGCGTTTATGGCTGGAGCGGACCCCGTCCGGTCTTGCAGCGTTTCCCCAACTGGATTGGCAATGTCGGCACCGACACGCTGCGCGCCGATGCCTTGGATCGACCACTGGCTGATGCAGTTGGCAAGACCGGCTATCGCGGCCTGATCGCGGTGCAGATCGGTCGCGGTTATGCAGCGCCGCCACTGGCGGGTCTGTGGGCATCGGCACCCTATCTGCACAATGGCTCAGTTCCCAGCCTCGCTGCTATGTTGTCGCCAGCCGAACGGCCACGCCGTTTCATGGTCGGCGGTCATGCGCTTGATTGGGATCGGGTGGGGCTGCGGCTAATGCCAGATGGTTCCTATCCTCCCGGCTATATGCCCTTCTCGCAGCCCCAATGGATCGACACCAGTGAAGCGGGACGCGGCAATGCCGGTCATGAACAGGGCGCAACACTGAGCATCGCCGACAAGCGCGCGCTCATTGAGTTTCTGAAGCTGCTTTAGACCAGAATATCTGCGATTGGCAGGCGCGCTCGGGGAAATGCCGCACCCGCGCGACGCCCGACCCGGAAGGCGCTGACCAGCCGATGACCGGCAGGTGCGCCCTGTACGGACATCAGGCTTGCTGCTGCCGCCTTGTCGTCGGCCAGAGCGGCCAGAACTGCCGCGCCCATGCCAATGGCCTCTATTTCCAACCACAGGCGATGAAAGCGCCGGCCGCTGTCGAACGGATCTTCATCGGTGGGGCGATGAAAGAGCAGCACGCCCGCCGCGCCCGCGATCTTGCTGCCTTCCGCCAGCAGCGGCGCGCCCAGATGCAGGCGATCGAGCCAGGTAAAGGCCGAGCCGAGAACGACATGCGCGCCCCATGCTTCAATCCGCGACAGCGCCATCGCCTGGGCATTGAGGCCATCGCGCGACCAGCTTGGATCGTGGCGGAACAGGCGCATCCAACTGCGCAGTTCCCGACGGAAAGGATCATGGCGCATGAAGCCATAGCTGGCCCGGTCGAAGCTGTGACCAAGCAGGCGAAGCTGCGCTGGATCCGTCACCACGGTACAATCCTGTGCAGCCAGTGTTTGGAGCGCACGCCGATCGGCCTCATCGGGAGAGGCAAAGGCCCCGCGCCAGGATGCGCGCCGCGCCAACATCGGCGCCAAAGGATCGGTTTCACTGGCTGGCCTGGGACGGAACCGCGCTACTGGCCGCACCTCTTCGTTCAAATATGGCAGGGCATCGCGCTCCTCGATCAGGGCGTGACCGGACAGAATGGCCGCAAGGCGAAGACCTTCCGCCGCCGCACCCAGGCTGATCGCGGCATCGCTTCCGGTCGGATCGCCGATCGTGAGGCGGCGGGTCAGATCCTCAGCCAGCACGATCGCATCCTGCTCGATGCGCCAGCGCGCGGGCTGGACATTGTGGACGCTGGGAGAGGCTTGTGCCTGCGCTACCAGAGCGATGAACTGATCGCGGGTCATGCCAGCGTCTTTCGATAGAGGTGGAGCCGGTGGAGTGGCCGCGCACCCAATTTCTCCATCTGTCGCAGGCTGGCCGCATTTTCGTCCGCGATCCAGGTGATGCCGAGCTTGCGATAGCCCGCACGCCGCAGGGCCAGGATCGTCCGCGCGAGAATCGCACCCATCAGGCCCCGTCCATGTCGTTCATGTATGACGGAATAGAAGATGATGACCGCGCGATGCCGTTGCAGCCGGTAGCGCAGGAAATGCCACGGCGTGAGCAGGCCGATGCGCGAACGTGTCGCGCGCAGGAAGCCGTTGAGGTCCGGGATGCAGATGAGGGTACCGACGGCCCGGCCCCGCTCCAACAGGACGGTGGAAAGACGCGGATCAAGGATCGACATCATCTCGCCCGCCTGAAACTGAAATTCCTCCGCCGTCAGTGGTACAAACATGGGGTTACTGGCGAAGCCGTCATTCAGCACGACGCGCGCCTCCTCCATCCTTTCCGGGAAATTGCGCCGGGCGATTGGCGCGAAGCTGAAGCCGGGGCCGTCCAGTACAGTCATATCGGGCAGGCGGGCGGCGGACAGATCCAGTTCGAACGTCGTCATAGGGAAGAAGGGGACAAAGCCATTGGCTTCCAGCAGGCGGGGCACATGCGGCGGATTGACGACCATGTCGGTGAAAGCGGCTTGCCCGAATCCGTCCGTCATCACCCCGCATTGCTGCATCGCTGTGAGGTTGAAATTGCCGACCAGTTCTGTCTGGTCGTTCGCCCGCGCGAACCGCTCCGCCGCGCCCAGCAATAACGCGGCCGCCTCAGGGTCGTCAGCGCAATCGAAGAAGCCGAACTGCGCCCGCCGCATCCCATGCAGCTGGTTGGACTGGCCATGGACATGGGTAATGATGCGCCCGATCGGCTTGCCGTTCCGATGCACTGTCCAGAAGGCGAATGGGTTGCCCGCCGACCATAGCGGGTTGCGCGCCGGGTCAAGCATCCGCTCGATATCGCTCCGCAGCGGCGAGACATAGCCCGTGTCCGGCCCATAGGCGTGGAAGGGGGTATCGAAAAAGGCGTGCTGGTCGCTTTCGCGCAATTCCAGCGTCATGACAAATTCTCCAGCAGCCGGACGGCGATGGTCAGTTCATCGTCGATCCGCGCGCCCGACAGGCCGCTAGCTGCAATGGCCAGAAATTGGGGCGGATCAACTGACAGGCGTAGCAAATGGCTGGCGGCATAGCGGTCAAGCATGTCTCGTGCGGCTTCAGCTTCGATCGGATCGCTAGGAAGCGCGTCGGCGCTGATGAGGAGATAGCGGGCAAGGTTCCGCAGGGTTTCGCCTGGAAGATCGTCCAGTTGTGCCGTCTCGATCAGATAGCCGGCGGAAAGGAGGGGGTGGGCGGCCAGAATGTCGCGTCGCTTCGCCTCGGGCGACAGGCGGGCCAGCGCGTGGACGAGGCCCGTTTCCTTCTGCTCGGCAAAACGCTCAATCAGCAGGACGAGCGCGACCATGGCCGAGACGCACGCCGCGACCGGCAGGAGAGTGGCGGTAGGCAACGACATGCCTTTCCGCTGCATGACCAGCATTGGCAGGCCAGCGCCCGCCAGCATGATCAACAGGTCGAGCATAAGCCAAGCTGGTCGGCCATGCCCGGTGGTCAGCCGGGATGTCGCCAGGACCATGATCAACGCTGCAAAGACACCGCCTCGCACTGGCAGGTTCGGGAATAGAAACTGGAAGTCGCTGAGCACGAGAGGGATGGCCAGCAGCAACGCTAGGGCGAACAGGTCCGCGGCCTGCCTCTCCATAGGGGTCACATCGTGCCGGTTGCGCAGCAGCAGGACGAGTACACATAGAATCATGACGGCTTGAAAAATGGCCAATGCCATCACCGCATGTTCGGTCCAGATCAGCCCGAGGGTCAGCGGGAGCAGCGAGAGCAGCAGCGATCCACCCAGCGCAACGAGCTTGACGATGCGCGGCGCATGGCGGCGCACCAGCTCCTCGGCCAGGCGCACCGTCGCGAAGGGCAGCCAGATGGCCGTCATCATCATGGCGGCCGTCACCGGCCAGGCGGGCCAGACCTCCTGGATGAGGCGCAACAGGAGCAAGGACGCCACCAGCGTGTAGAGCAGGCGCAACCGTATAGCGACCGGCGCACGCCGTGCCGCCCCGGCAATACCGCGCCGCGCGATAAGCGTCGCGGCCAGCGCGAGTGCGGTCAAACCTGACGTCGCGATCATCCCATCAGCTTCCGCATGAAACGGCGGACGAGCCGGCCCTTTGCCCATGCCAGAGGCGGGGCGAGCGGCCTTTCGATCTGCACCGCATGGGGGTTGAGAAAATAACCACGATAGTCCGCACCGCCGCTGCGGCCCAATAAGATGCGGATCGCCTCCTCAGCCATCAGCGTGCCGGCCATGGTGACCATCGTCGAGAAGGAAAAGCGCGACCGTTTACCCGCCGCGACCTCTGCCGCAACCTCCAGATCGACATATTTATGGGACGAACTATGCGTCAGCACATATTCGATCTCGCGCATCAGACATTCGACCGCCATGTCGCGCGTGATCGCCGTCCAGGGAACACCGCATGTCGGATAGCCCAAGCGTTCCTCCAACCGGGGATCCTGCGGTCGCACCACCGTCACTGACGGTAATGGAGAAGCATAGGCATCGATCAGGGTGCAGCCATGTTCGCGGGCCTTGCGATAATAATGCGCGCCCGCTGCGGCATCGTCCGTGCCGTTGATCGCCACACCGACGGTCGGCAGGATTTGGTCCAGCGCATCGGTCCATTCCGCGCCGAGCACCTCAATCTGTGCTTCCGGATTGATCTGCAATGCGAGGTCGCGGGCCGCCTGCGCCTTGGGACGGCCGATGCTGTCGGCCGTGCAGAAGAGCTGCCGGTTGAGATTCGACGTTTCGAATATGTCGATGTCGGCGATGATGAAATGGCCGACCCCTGCGCGCAGCAGCGCCATGAAGGCCGCGCCCCCCATGCCGCCTACGCCCGGGATGAAGACACGCGCCTCGCGCAGGCGTGCCTGCTCGGCTTCGCTGACAAAGCCGCGATTGCGCGTCGTCATCTCGGAATAGCTGAAAGGGGTCATCAGGCAGGCCTCAGGCGTTGAAGGGGTTTGCTGGCATCGAGCCATTGGAGCAGCGGCACGACCAGCGCGCCGGTGGCGACGACGATCGCCTGCACCAGCAATTGTGGTAGGGCCGAGCGCGGTACAGAGCGCGAGAGAAAACGGTGCCCGGCGCCCAGGTCTATCATCCCGATCTGCAGCAGGTCGTCGCCGCGGTCATAGTCCAGTTCGCGCTGACAAAAGTCGTTATAGGCCGGGTTGCGATGGGGCGCCGCCATGTCGAAGCGCTTCTTCAGATTGTCCGAACCGCCGGTATAGGCATCGGTTATGACCTGGCGGTCCAGGTCGAAACCCGCTTCCGTGCCGACGCCGAAGGCTGAGCGATGGTGACGCATGATCTGATGAGCTAAGTGCCGATGCGCGAAGCTTTGCCGCGTTCCCGTCTGGGCTGGAAAGACATTGCCGAAGGTTTCGGCGACCATTCCCACCACGGCGGGGACCTGGGTTACGCTGCTGATCCATAGCGGGCGCATCCTCCGGCGCAGGAACAGGGCGAAGCAGGTCAAGCCGTAGAGAATCCAGGACAGTCCGCCGCTGCGTTCGGCGGGGTCGACCATGACCAGTCCCAGATGAAGCACCTCCTCCTGCTGTCCGGCGCGATTGACCCCCAGCAAGGGCATGGCGTTGAAGGCAACCGGCATACCGTCGTCGCGCCGCCGGATCAGGGTGATGACGGTGCGGGACCAGGCAGTTGTCGCTTCGTCGAATAGGCCATAGTCAAGATCCTTGCCTGACAGGCAGGCCTGCACCACCATCCGGCAGTCGGCGATCAACGTGGCCAACTGATCGGTCGGCATCCACTCGCCGGGCCGTTCGTAGATATGCACATGATGATTCCGGCTGGCATTGAAGCTGACCTTCATATGCCGATCTTGCATCGCCCGTAGCAGAACTAACATATTGCCCCCCAATCGGCTGTGTACCTCAGGAGGGTTAACAGTCTCAACTAATTGTCTTCTCAGTCAAACCGATCCTTTCGGCTTGGGTGATCAGGCGCCTGTGGTCTGCCCATGCGACCACTTCCGGCAGCTTTCCTGAGCCGCTGGCCGCCAAGCTGTCTTCCGGATTGGCCAGTGAAGCCGCTGGCAGTTGAGGTGCTCCTAGCGCTCAATCTAACCGCGGTCGCTGAGAACCAATCGTTCCGCGGCCCGACTTCCTGCTCTTAGCCTGTATGACCAGCATATTTTGACCGCGAGAGTGTTCGCAGAGGAAAGGGGGAATTGAGCGTGTTAAAAATTGAAATTTTTTGATTCCAGTTAGTCGGTTGACGGGGTATCGGCTGGGGTATCCTGCACAAGGAGAATATGAAATATGCATTAATATCAGATTGTTGATGATAATTTCAAGGAGATGCCGGGCCCACCAACGACCATGGTCTTGCCTTGGCGAAGGCCTTGCGCGTCGATGTTACTATCATCACCGTTACGGAACGCTTCCAGGTTTATTCCGGTGCCGTGGGGTATGAC
>Ga0157369_10000414_pt1 | contig 56570 bp, 45 predicted proteins | sample C25metaG_FD_113461 | JGI IMG/M metagenome (GOLD analysis project Ga0157369, IMG submission 113461) | Corn rhizosphere microbial communities from Kellogg Biological Station, Michigan, USA - C2-5 metaG | ecosystem: Host-associated > Plants > Roots > Rhizosphere > Soil | place: USA: Michigan... | reverse complement strand
GCCTATATCGGTGGTGTCCACCTCTTCCCATTCCGAACAGAGAAGTTAAGCCCACCAGAGCCGATGGTACTGCGGTAACACGTGGGAGAGTAGGTCGGTGCCAGATCTTAAAAAGAAACCCTTCAGCAGAAATGCTCAAGGGTTTTCTTCGTTTATGGCCATTCTGTTCTGTACAGCCCACTTTTCCAACCATAATCTTCTCTTAATGCCCTTAATTCCTTAATGATAAATAGGGCATACAATGATTTTTTAACCATTAAGGAGTTAAGAAAAGCTAAGGGCCTGTTCCCGCAGATTACGCTGATCCCCGCTGAGTTTTACAATACTGGCTCAGGTTCTATAGCCCTGATGGAAGCGAAAATCCCTTTTGGTTAAATGTATATTGTTTATCCCAATGATATCCAAAAGGATTGCAGGAGACAGCAGGACCGAACCCAGCCTATATGTCACTGCCATTGCGCTCCAGATCATCAAAAATTAATCTTCTGGGTTATACTTAACAGATACTATCGAATTAGAATATTTAAATGGGGTGATTAAGCGCTGGCCTCTTCTTTAACCGCCAACTGGCCACAAGCGGCATCAATATCTTTACCACGGCTACGGCGGATGTTGGTATTGATACCCTGGCTTTTTAGATAGTTAGAAAAAGCATCGATCTTATCACCTTCCGCATTGGTAAAATCAGCGAAAGAAATGGGGTTATATTCAATTAGGTTTACCTTGCAAGGAATATGTTTACAGAATTTAGCTAAATCCATAGCATCAGAAATTTCATCGTTAAAATGATTAAAAACAATGTATTCGTAAGTTACTGGATTTTTAGTTTTAGCAAAATAGTATTTAAGTGCATCTGCCAGCGCTTTTAACGAGTTGGCCTCATTGATCGGCATGATTTCGTTACGCTTTTTGTCATCAGCGGCATGAAGCGAAAGTGCCAGATTAAATTTTGCGCCATCATCGCCCAATTTCTTAATCATTTTAGCAATACCCGCAGTAGAAACCGTAATACGCTTATAACTCATGTTTAAGCCATCTGGTGCAGTGATACGCTCAATCGACTTCAGTACATTGGCATAGTTTAAAAGCGGCTCTCCCATGCCCATATACACAATATTGGTAAGGGGGTTATTATAGTTCTGTTTAGCCTGTTTATCGATCAATACCACCTGATCATAAATCTCATCAGCATTTAGATTACGCTTACGGTCCATGTAGCCAGTTGCACAGAACTTACAGGTTAAACTGCAGCCTACCTGTGAGCTTACGCAAGCCGTCATACGGTCTTCCAGAGGAATTAAAACGCCCTCTACAATATTGCCGTCTGCTAGCCTGAAGGTATTTTTAATGGTATGGTCGTTACTGAACTGAGAATTGTTGACCTGAACAGCGTTAATGGCAAAAGTTTCGTCCAATGCCTTACGAAGATCTTTAGAAAGATTGCTCATCTGCTCGAAACTCGTAGCCGATTTCTCCCAAAGCCATTGGTAAATCTGCTTAGCCCTAAATGCAGGCTGTTGCATTGCTACAAGGTGTTGTTGCAATTGAGGTAGATCTAATGCACGGATATCGGTTTTTTTTGCTGTTACCATTTGTTGCAAAGGTACTTAAAAAAGGTGTAAGGCAGAAAGGTAGAAGGTTGAGTGTACCTGCAAGATGCCAAATTTTACAATTTATTAGCTTTATCTCCCTCTGCCTCTTGAGTTTGACTTGCTGATAGTCTTACCTTTGACTGGTCTGGAATTTCTGTTCCCCGCATTGCTTTTACCTGTTGGTTTTGCTCCAGAATGACCTGCGCTCTTTTTTCCCGTTGATTTTGAGCCCGACGGCTTTGGTTTAAAAGATTTTTTTGGCTGCTCTTCCCTAAGTTCAGGGATTTCTTCCCATGCATTTGCTTTTTTCTTAGCGCTTTTTGGCTTTGTTTTGGCCTCGGATGATGAATTTTCAACACTTTTGGTGATGCTTTTCATCTCGTCTTCGGTAAGTTCTCTAAATTCTCCTGTAGGAATACCTTTTAAATTGATATTCATAATGCGCGTACGCTCTAATTTGGTCACTTCGTAGCCAAAATGCTCGCACATTCTACGGATCTGCCTGTTTAAGCCCTGGATTAAGATAATATTGAAAACAAAAGTGCTGATCTGACGAACCTTACATTTACGGGTATTCACACCTAAAATTGGAACACCATTGCTCATCTCGAAAATAAAATCTTCAGTAATCGGTTTGTTAACCGTTACTACATATTCCTTTTCGTGTTTATTCCCTGCCCTTAAAATTTTGTTAACAATATCGCCGTTGTTGGTCAGGAAGATCAATCCTGATGAATCTTTATCTAATCGGCCAATGGGAAATATCCTTTCGCTATGGTTAACATAATCAACAATATTATCGCGTACGCTGCCTTCTGTGGTACTGGTAATACCAACAGGCTTGTTAAAGGCCAATAGGATGAAATTACTTTCTTCTTTAGGTTCGATATTATGGCCGTTTACCATCACTTTATCGCCTGCAAAAACCTGGTCGCCTACTTTAGCTCTTTTTCCGTTGATGAAAACTGTACCTTTTTCGATATAACGGTCTGCTTCGCGGCGTGAACATAATCCACTTTCACTGATGAATTTATTTAAACGGGTTGCAGAATTATTGTTCATACTGCAATTTTACGGAAATAAATCGTGTTATCCATTCTCTATACTGGCAACAAATGAATCGACAGTGCTTTTAAGCGCAGCTAAAGTTTCCTGATCGGTAATCGCTCCCTCATTATTGATCTTCGCTTTTGCAAATGGGATAAGCTGGGGCGATACCCTCGCTTCAATTACTGTTAAAATGTCAATGATGGATTGATAGGCTTTCTCGCCTTGGGTTGAAGCAACAAGTGCTAAAACGGGTTTCCCCGAAAATGATGCTGAGCTTACAGTCCAATCGAGCAGGTTTTTTAGCGAACCTGGTAAGCCCATTGCGTATTCTGGTGTAGAGATGACGATTCCATCTGCCTTTTTGATGGTTGAGCGAAGCTCTTCGACAGCCTGTGGTGGATTTTCCTGGTCTAAATCAGGATTGAAATGTGGGATAACCGCAATGGATGAAAAGTTTATTACCTCGAACTCTCTGCCCAAAAGCCTGGAGATGGCAGTTATGTAAAGTGCATTAGTGGATATTGCTTTTGTACTTCCAGAGATTGCAAATATTTTTTTCATTGCTAAAAGTAGCAAAGCGGAAATGGAATATCAAGATAGGCTGGTAATCGGGTTGTCATTTCAAAACGGGCCATCGAAACGCACCAGGTTTCGACAGCCTATTCTGAACTTATTAACAACTAAAAACTTTGATCATCTGCACTTGGGCCATAACTGCCTGGGATTGGGATATTCAGCAATCTTAGGTAAACGCCTAACTGTGCCCTGTGGTGAGTGGTTTGGCTAAGTGAATGGCGGATGGTTTCGTATTTAGAATAATCTGCCAAAACCTGTTTACCCATACTTAGTACCCAACGGCCGTTAAGGTCTTCCTCCGTGGCTTTTTCTAATTCTGCTTTTCCCAGGGCATAATTTTCCTCCAGGATTTTAACCAGATCATTGGCACTTTCTACAGGTTTTTCTACATAAGGTGCTGTTTCAAAATCCAGTCCATCAGTAGTTAAAGCCAGTGAAACCCAACTCGGCAAATCAGCAATATGAACCGCAAGCGATTTCATTTTCATGCTTTTTTCGTGTGGTGCCCAGTCAAATTTATCTACAGGCACAATAGCCAGGAATTTTTTTGTTGTATTAAATTCGGCTGCTAACTCTTTCAATAATAATTTAATAATGTCCATATTTTTCTGTTTTGTTCTTTCTGCAGTGCTTAAATCCATTAGTAGTAAATCGGCTATACTCATGATTTTGATGTTTAGTTATACAAAGAAAATACAGCCCACTGACAACCCTATGGCAGTGTGAAAAATATTTTTTTTAATAATTTACAGGAAGCAGGTGCATGTATTCACTTAGTGGCATGTGCTGCGTTTTTTTGAAAGGAATACCCAGATTTTTAAGGCAGATAATCCGGGTGAGGTTAAAATCACGGTATTCATTCCGGTAATGGCACCAGGCAATTAAATGCCAGCTAAAGGCATAGAAAATCAGGCCAATTGGCTCTACTTCTCTTTTGCTCACTTCTTCTTTATTGTTTTTATAATCGAGTTGGATCAGGTGTTTTTCGGCAATAGCGTGTTGAATGACTGATAGGTATTCGAAGTTAAAATTCAGCCTTTCCGGAATCTGCAATTTAATATGGTGGTTTAAGGTTTCGAGCTTTTCTTTTTGTCCCGATTTTAATACCGCCTTTACTTTTGTCAGTGCTGTAGCGTAATGGGTGCGGATGGAATTATCAGCAAATCCATTCACCAAACTTTCAACCAATAGCAATGCATTGGCTTCGTCCATATTAAAAGAAACTGGCGGCAGGAAATAACCTTGAACCAGACAATAGCCTTTATGCTGCTCAAAACTTACCGGTATTCCCTGTTCGCCTAATGCTTTAATATCGCGATAAACCGTGCGTATGCTCATATCAAACCTTTCTGCAATTTTTTCTGCTGTAATGTATTTTTTGGATTGAAGCAGGGTCAAGATTCCGAAAAGGCGGTCGATACGGTTCATAGTTTGTTTTTTTAGGTCTTTAAAATTAAAGTTTTTTAATCAATTTTTCTTGTGGTACGTTATTTGTAAAAGATAAACACATATCAATTCTACAGGTTAAACCGTTATAATTAGGGTTTAACATATTTAATCTGAATTAAATGGCTGCTATTATCCAAAAGCGTTTCTTCCGGGCAATAAAAAGTAAAGTAATTATAGGTTTCCTGTTTGCCTGTTTTGCATTGCTATTGGCATGGGGCATCAGCAAGTTTGCTTTTACGCGGATGCTGGATACCGTTGAAGAAATTTCAGCCCCGAACGACCGTTTAAGGATTGTAAATGATCTCTCACATAAGATTGCCAGGCTAGATCAGTTACAAAGGGATGAGGCTTTCAATAAACAAGGTACCTATAGTTTTCTTAAAGAATCACGTAAGTTAAGGGCTAGTTTAGATACCTTACGTAAATTGTACAGGGGCGATTCCGCCCAGTTGGCCAGGATAAAGTCGATCAAGAATCTGTTAACCGACCGCGATAAACAATTTATCAATTACTTAAAAGTGAGAGAAACATTGGTGAATACCAAATCGTTCTCTAATGAGGTTCAGAAATTAAATGAACTGGTTGCTACACGCACCAGACAGACGGACAGTGCGGTACTGACTACCGAGACAACTACATCGACCACTACGGTTGCACCTGAAGAAGAACAGAAATCGAGAGGGTTTTTAAGTAAACTGTTTGGTAAGAAGAAATCTGACGTATATAAAATCATTAATGAAGAGTTTAAGGTAAAGCGCGATACCTTAAATGCAAAGGCGGAAGATAGCATTATGAAGAGCATGACCGGGGCCTTAAAAAATATCGAACTGGAGCAACGACAGAAAAGTCAGAAATTTTTAAAACGCGAAGCAGACCTATCTAATGCGAGTAATGCATTGACAGCCCAGATGCTACAGATTTTAAGAGAAGTGGAGGGTGAGGCTGTAGCCCAGGTAGATTTAAACGGTATCCAGGCCAAAGAAGTGGTTAATGATGGGATTACGCAGATCACAACCATTATCATTATCTTTTTTCTCCTAACGGTTATTCTGCTGTATTTAATTTTAGCTGACATTACAAAAAGCAATAGATACAGAAGGGCCCTGGAGCTTGCTAAAGATGAGGCCGAATACCATGGTAAGGCTAAGCAACGGTTTCTATCGAATATGAGCCATGAGATCAGAACGCCATTGCAGTCTATTTTAGGCTACGCCGAGTTAATTACCCAGCAAGACGTGCCAAATAAGAAGGATGTGGATGCCATTTATCAATCTTCTATTCATTTACTTCAAATTGTGAACGAGGTATTAGATTATAACCGGATTATTTCGGGCGAATTTAGTTTCAATAACCAGGTATTCAACATCAAAAAAGCTTTAGATGAGGTAGTTTCGGTAATGCGGCCTTTGGCAGAGCAGAAATCACTTCATTTAAATACAGCACTTGATCTTGCTGGTCTGGAATTTGTAAAGGGAGATGCTTTTAGGCTAAAGCAGATTTTATTTAACTTATTGGGTAACGCCGTAAAATTTACGTTGAAAGGCGAAATTAAGCTTTCTGTATCGTATAAAAAGCAAGGCGATAATCTGCATTTCCATTTTACCATAAAAGATACCGGAATTGGCTTTGAAGAAAAAGATATTCCCAAAATCTTTAACGAATTTGAGCAGATAGAATCTCCTGAAAAATACATTATCAACCAGGCCGGTACGGGTTTGGGGCTGCCTATTGTTAAATCTTTGATCGAAACACAAGGAGGAAGAATTTACGTGAAAAGTAAACCCGGCATTGGCACCACATTTAATATTTACATGAAGTATGAAAATACCACGGAGCGTGTAAACGATACTTTAGATTTAGAACATTATGCAATTGTAAACCCAGGTACAGTTTGGGTAATTGATGATGATAAACTCATTCTGGATTTATGCGGAATGATTTTTCAGAAAAACAACATCCCGTTCAGAAGCTTTACCCAGGTAGCCGATATTCTGCACGCAGCACCTGAGCCGGATTTGAAATACATATTGGTTGATATGCGTATGCCCGAAATGACGGGATTCGAACTTTGCCATTTATTAAAGAAGAAACTGCCGGCGCACGTTAAATTTTATGCCATTACTGCACAGGTTTTACCTGAAGAACGCGAAATGGTTTTGAGCGAGGGCTTCGACGGACTGATAATGAAACCGTTTAGGGCCGTAGATATCCTATCTATATTTGATAGAACTGAAATTTTAACCCAGCAGCCTGAATTCGATTTCTCTTCCATTGAGAAAATGACCTTTGGCGACCAGCAAATGCTGGAGAAAATATTGAACCGTTTTAAACAGGATTCTATAGATGACGCTGCAGCGTTGAAAAAACATTTAACCGATGATGACCCAGATCAGGCCAGGTTACTCGTTCACCGCCTTGCAGGACGCACGGCGCAGATGGGTTCGAAGACTTTGTCAGGCGCATTCCGCACCCTGGAATTAGAAATTGCCGAAAAAGGCTTAACCACCAATATTAAATCTGAAGTTTTATTGGAGATCAGAAAACTGGATAGCTTAATTGCCTATATGGAGGAAATCGACTACGCCAATGCTGGTTAATTATTCTATGCCATATCGCTCCATTTTGGCATAAAGGGTTTTACGGTCGATGTTTAAAATCTTCGCTGCTTTTGACTTGTTATGTCTCACTTTGATCAGCGTTTCAGTGATCAACGCTTTTTCATTCTGTTCGTTTACTGCTTTGAGATCGGATGAATTCCCCGGAGCCGACTGATGATGGACAGAAATCATCATTTCGTCGGGTAATGCACTAATCTGTGCAACATCGCCTGGGCTCAATAAAACCATACGTTTAATCACATTGCTAAGCTCGCGCAGATTTCCTGGCCAATCGTAACTAAGTAAAAGTGCCTTTGCCTCATTAGAAATGCTTTTAACATTCCGTTCTAAATCGCGGTTTGATAATTGTATAAAGTGGTTAATAAACAATTCTAAGTCTCCACCTCTATCTCTCAGCGGTGGAAGCTGGATTTTGAATTCATTTAACCGGTGATATAAATCTTCTCTAAATTCTCCCTGCTGTATGCTATTGGCTAAGTCATCATTTGTTGCGGTAATGATGCGAACATTAACAGGAATCTGTTTGGTGCTACCTAAGGGCTGAATTACTCTTTCTTGTAGTGCCCTTAATAATTTAATCTGCACTTCATAACTCAAGTTACCCACTTCATCTAAAAACAAAGTTCCTCCGTTAGCAGCTTCAAACTGACCTTTTTTGTCGTTTAACGCGCCTGTAAACGCACCTTTTACGTGTCCGAATAATTCGCTGGCAGCTAAATCTTTCGATAATGCACCGCAATCTATTGCTACGAAAGGTTTATCGGCACGCTTGCTCTGCTGGTGCAGGGTTCTGGCGGCAAATTCTTTTCCTGTACCGCTTTCACCCTGTATAATTACCGACATATCGGTTGGGGCTACCAAACTGATGTGCTCATAGAGTTTATCTGCAACTGCACTTTTCCCTTTTATAAAATCACTATTGGTTTCTTTTGGTTCGGCACTTTTTAAATCCTTTTTAGCTAAAGAATTTTTAATCACCATGAGTAACTCGTCTGGGTTAACCGGCTTGGTAATATAATCAAAAGCACCCAGTTGAATAGATCTGACCGCAGTTCGAACATCATTAAAGCTGGTCATGATGATTGCAGGTATGGATAAGCCCAGATCACGGATGTGGGTAAGCACTTCGAGGCCTGTCCCATCCGGAAGACGGTAATCGATTAAAAGTAAGTCGAATTCATTGTTTTCAACTTGCTTAAATGATTGCTTTACTTGGGTTACAAGGGTAATTTCATGACCGTTTTTTGTTAAAAAACCTTCAAGTAATTGAGCAAATGTAGTATCGTCTTCTAAGATCAGGATTCTCGCCATGTAACAAAAATAAGAAAAGCCGGACATAATCCGGCTTTCTTATAATAGGTAGATGTAATTATTTGGGTTTTATTGTACTGGCTTACCGTCTTTATCAATTTTAACCGAACCAGTTTCTGCTTCTTTTTTAACATTGATTAAGTAGTACTCCTTTGTTCCTTCTTTAACAGACCAAGCTTCAGTAGCAGTCCATCCTTTATAAGCATCAGATTTTAATGCTGTTGTAACTGGAGCAGGAAGTTCTTCCAATTTAACTGGAGTTTTAACTGCGCTATCCTGAACTGCAACAATTGCAGCATTTTTGATGGTATTTACTTCACTTGCCTGTACTGCTGAGAATCCTGCAAAAGCTAAGAACGCAGCTGATAAAATTAATTTTTTCATGATATTATTTTTAGATAGTATTATTTTTTAGTTTATGCGCAGCCCGAAGGCCACGCTTATATTGATTATGCCTGTGTGGCGTATTTATTTGAAATTATTGTACTGGCTTACCGTCTTTGTCGATTTTAACTGAACCAGTTTCTGCTTCTTTTTTAACATTAATTAAATAATATTCTTTCGTACCTTCTTTAACAGAGAAAGCTTCAGTAGCAGTCCAACCTTTATATGCATCTGATTTTAATGCGGTTGTTACTGGGGCAGGAAGTTCTTCCAATTTAACTGGAGTTTTTACTGCACTATCCTGAACTGCAACAATTGCAGCGTTTTTAATTGTATTAACTTCACTTGCTTGAACTGCTGTGAATCCTGCGAATGCTAAAGTAGCGGCTAAAATGATCTTTTTCATGATATTATGTTTAAATATGATTGGTAACTTGTGTTATGTTAAATACTCGTTAATTATGGAGCGCTAACCGGACTTATTTATTGAACTGGCTTACCGTCTTTGTCGATTTTAACCGAACCAGTTTCTGCTTCTTTTTTAACGTTGATTAAATAATATTCTTTAGTACCTTCTTTCACCGACCAGGCTTCAGTAGCGGTCCATCCTTTGTAAGCGTCAGATTTTAATGCTGTTGTTACTGGCTCAGGAAGTTCTTCCAATTTAACTGGAGTTTTCACTGCGCTATCTTGAACTGCAACAATTGCAGTAGTTTTAAAATCTTTTACCTCACTTGCCTGTACTGCTGAGAATCCTGCTAATGCTAATACTGTAGCTGCTAAAACGAACTTTTTCATAGTATATATTTAAAAATTTAATTTGTGTAACAATACTTGCTAATGTTTCACAATGATGCCAAATCATTGATTTTATTTAATTAGCTGTTTTTTAGGTATTTATGTGCGTGCCAGAATTTTGGTATTGTAGAGCTTCTCCACACTTTGTGGTGAATGACTACAAGTTTTGCCGTTATTTATGATAATAACAAATTCTTGTGCCGTCAGATGTTACCATCTGACGGATTTTAAAATTCCTTAGAGTTAATTAGCTGTCAGATGGTAACATCTGACAGCACACTAAATATTTTCAAAAAATTAATTTTCAATTTTAAAAAAAGAAGATTTTTTTCTATCATTGCAGCCCGATTGAAAGCCTCCTTAGCTCAGCTGGTAGAGCAACTGACTTGTAATCAGTAGGTCATTGGTTCGATTCCGATAGGAGGCTCTTTTTCTTTCCCTTTTCTAATTTCTTAAGAAATTAAATCAAAAATCATTTTATCATCAAAATAGGTCAGGCACATAAAAATATTTTTTATTTGCTCCGGTTATTCCGCTAATTTGCGCTATGTTAAAATACTTTTCAGCCGATTGGATATTTCCTGTTTCATCACCTCCGCTTAAAAACGGAGTGGTAGCCGTAAATCCAGATGGTAAAATTGAAGAAGTGTTAACCCAGGAAGAAGCCACTAGCCTTGATTTAGCCATTACAAAACATAAAGGATCAATCGTTCCGGGTTTTATCAATACCCACTGCCATTTAGAACTATCGCACCTATTGGGGCAAATTCCCGAGCAAACGGGTTTGGTAGAATTTGTACAAAGTATTATTAAAAGCAGGCAGGGCGATATAGAAGAGATTAAAACGGCTATGTATGCTGCTGATCAGAAAATGTTCGAAAACGGAATTGTAGCTGTTGGCGACATTTCCAACCAAATTTCATCAAAAGAAGTAAAAGAGCATAGCAAAATATATTACCATACGTTTATCGAAGCCATGGGCTTTAACCCTGAACGGGCAAATGTGATAATGGACCATGTAATGGGAATTAAGCAGGCTTTTGGGCCTTTGCCCGCCTCAATTGTACCACATGCACCTTATTCAGTATCTCCTGAATTGTTCGGATTGATAAAAGTGGAAGCTGAAAAAGATAATGCCTTTATAAGTGTTCACAATCAGGAAACTGAAGATGAAAATGCTTTCTTCGAAAATAAAACAGGTGGATTTTTAGCGCTCTACAAATTTTTAGGGCTCGATATTTCTTTCTTTGCCCCCACAAAAAAAACATCTTTACAAACCTGGCTGCCCTATATTAAGGAACAGAAAACTTTGTTGGTGCATAATACCATTTCGAGTAAGGCTGATATCGCCTTTGCAAAAGAAAACAACAATAATTTATATTGGTGCCTTTGCCCGCAGGCCAATTTATATATCGAAAATGCTTTACCCAACGTTGACCTGTTAATTGAAGAAAATGTAAAGATTACCTTGGGAACAGATAGCTTGGCCAGCAACCATCAGCTTAATATCCTATCAGAAATGATCACCTTACAGCAATACAAGCAGGTTAATTTTGAAAAACTTTTGAGGTGGGCAACTATAAACGGAGCTGAATTTTTAGCGCTTGATCAACAAATTGGAACAATAGCGGTGGGTAAAAAGCCAGGATTGAACCTAATCCAGCTATCCGCTGATTTTAAGATTGAGAGCGACCAAGTGAAGCGGTTAATTTAAAATATATGAACCCAATCTGTAAACTTTTCAATATTAAATACCCTATTATTCAGGCTGGAATGGTTTGGTGCAGTGGGTGGAGATTGGCATCGGCAGTTTCTAATGCAGGAGGCCTTGGCATTATTGGAGCCGGTTCAATGTATCCTGATGTTTTAAGAACACATATTCAAAAGTGCAAATTGGCAACTCATCTGCCGTTTGGCGTTAACATTCCATTGCTCTATCCTAATATTCAGGAAATTATAGATGTGGTAATCGACGAGAAAGTAAAAATTGTATTTTCTTCTGCTGGTAATCCTGCTACATGGACTAGTTTTTTAAAAGAAAAGGGCATTACCGTTGTTCATGTAATTGCGAATACAAAATTTGCCTTAAAAGCACAGGAAGCTGGCGTTGATGCCATTGTTGCTGAAGGCTTTGAGGCAGGTGGACATAATGGGAGAGAAGAAACCACCACCATGTGTTTAATCCCGATGATAAGAGAGGCTGTTAAAATTCCGGTTATCGCTGCCGGCGGTATTGGAAGTGGAAAAGCCATGCTTGCAGCATTTGCCTTAGGCGCTGATGCCGTTCAGATCGGTTCTGCTTTTGCTGTTGCCGAAGAATCGTCTGCTCATCCGGCATTTAAAGATAAAATTATTGCTGCTGCAGAAGGCGATACTAAATTGGCCATGAAAAAACTGGTTCCGGTGCGGTTGCTGAAAAATGAATTTGCCGATGCAGTATCGGTAGCTGAAGCTGAAGGTGCAGACCGAGGCCGCTTAATGGAACTTTTGGGCAGGGCAAGGGCAAAAGCAGGTATGTTTGAGGGCGAAATGGAAAATGGAGAACTCGAAATCGGTCAGGTTTCAGCTATGCTGAGTGAAATTAAACCTGCAAAAGAAATCCTGGAAGAAATATGGTCAGGTTTTAGGTCCGAACTACAGAGATTTAACAGTTTACAAAATGAATTGGACTTATAAAATAACGATACACAATTGGTTTACTAACTTTGCAAGATTAGAACATTTCAATTTTACAACAATAAATGAAGCATCTTAATATAATCGTAACAGGTAAAGTGCAGGGCGTTGGCTTTAGGGAAACCACAAAAATTATTGCCAACCAAATGATGGTAACGGGTTTTGTAAGGAACGAAAAAGACGGATCGGTTTATATCGAAGCGGAAGGCGAAGACATTTTTCTGGAAGAATTTGTAAACTGGTGCCAAGAAGGGCCCGATCGCTCGCGTGTAGAAAATGTAACTGTAAGCGATGGTGAAGTAAAAAACTATCGTAATTTTGAAATCTTAAGAAAGTAGCAAGTATCATGTAGCAAGACTACTCAAATATCTTGATACCTGATACTTTTATCCTGATTATAACAAATGTCTGTATATAAAAAGTTTCTTGGGCAAACAATGGTTTATGGTATCAGTACCATTGCCTCTCGGTTACTCAATTTCATATTAACACCAATATTTACCAGGAGTTACGGTGCCAGTGCCTTAGGTGTTTTTACCAAAATGTATGCTTATGCATCTATGATAAATGCTATACTGGCCTTTGGAATGGAGACCACTTTTTTTAGGTATCTCAATAAACATGAAGATAAAAAACAGCAGGTTTACAACAATTCTTTCCTGATTGTTGCTTTTATTTCGACACTCTTTTTAATTACTGGCCTTGTTTTTACCGAACCGATAACCAAGTGGTTGTTAAATAGTAATATGTCGCATTATCAGGATCAAAAAAGATATGTGCAGTATTTTCTTTGGCTTTTGTTTTCGGATGCAATCTGTGTAATTCCTTTTGCAAGGATCAGGGCTGATGGAAAGCCTTTTAGATATAGCATCATTAAATTTGTGAATATCTTAAGTTATGTACTCTTAAGTCTGTTTTTTATTTATGGTATTCCACTGATCATTAAACACGATTTACCTGGTACAGCTTTCTTTCAAAGTTGGTTCCGTGATAAGTGGGTTGGATATGTATTTATTGCCAATCTGGTAGCAAGTGCGCTTACCTTTTTGCTTTTAGTGCCAGAATTTTTAAAGGTGCAGTTTAAATTTGATCGCGATTTATTCAAAAAAATGCTTTCTTATAGCTGGCCTGTTTTGATTGCAAATTTATCTTTCATTGTTAATGAAAATCTGGATAAAATACTTTTGGATAGATACACAACCGAAGCCGAAGTAGGTATTTATGGAGCTGTTTGCAAACTGGCTATATTTCTGAGTATTTTCAATATGGCTTTTAGATTGGGTGCCGAGCCGTTTTTCTTCAGCTATGCCAAGAACGAAAATGCAAAGGTTACTTATGCAAAAATTCTGGAATATTTTGTAATTGCACTTTCCATTCTTTTTGTGGCCCTCACCGCCAATATCGAAATCCTGAAATACTTTATCAGCCGGGATGCAAAACACCTGGCCGAGTATTGGGTAGGTTTGCCGGCAGTCCCTTATTTACTGGTGGGATACGTATGTTTAGGTATTTATATGAATCTTTCTATTTGGTATAGATTGTCTGATCAAACGAGATTTGGATTGTATATTTCTTTAATTGGGGCCTTTATTACTATTGTATTCAATATCATATTAATTCCAAAATTTAGTTACATGGGTTCTGCCTGGGTTTCGATGGCAACCTATGGAACAATGATGATTATTTCGTACATCCTCGGGCAGAAATATTATCCAATTCCCTATAACCTTAAAAAGATTTTATCCTACTTAATCATTTCTATCATTCTGGTATTCTCTTCGTTTTTTGTATTCCATAGAAACATTTATATTGGTAATGCCATGTTGATTGTTTTTGTTGCAGGCATTGCCTATTTTGAAAAGAATGATTTAGTGAAAATATTGAAAAGAGGTTAGTTAGAGACTTTTTATTTGGTTCATAGTTAATGGTCAATGGCCATCAGACCATGATCTATAAGCCATTAACCTTAAAGTACCCAACAATAAAAAAATGGAAATAAAAATTATCAATACATCCGGACACCCACTTCCACAATATGAAACCGCACATGCGGCTGGTATGGATCTGAGGGCATCAATAACAGAAGAAATGATATTGAAACCTTTGCAGCGCTTATTGGTGCCAACGGGTTTGTTTATTGAATTGCCGATTGGTTATGAAGCACAGATCAGACCCAGAAGCGGCCTGGCCTATAAACACGGTATTAGTATTGTAAATGCCCCAGGTACAATTGACGCCGATTACCGTGGTGAAATAAAAGTTTTATTGGTAAATTTATCAGATACAGATTTTAAAATCGTTAATGGCGATAGAATTGCACAAATGGTTGTTGCAAAACACGAAACCGTTAGCTGGCGAACCGTTGAACAATTAGGAGAAACTGCACGCGGCGAAGGCGGTTACGGCCATACGGGGAAATAGTCCACAGTTCTAAGTCAAAAGTCCTTGGTCTGGAGTAAATTATTTGGATTGATAAATGATATGAAATACAAAGTATATTTTCTTGTTGGAGCTGCTTTAGTGAGCTTACAGGCTTTTGGGCAGGGAACGGTTACCCCAAGTACCAATCGCGATAGCAATATGGTAAAACAATTGTTTTTTGCGGGCTTACGGGAGAAAATGTCTGAAAATTATGTTGTTGCCTCTACCAATTTCAATAAAATTGTTGGCTTAGACCCCAATAACCACGCGGCCTATTTTGAGCTGGCCAATGCAAACCTGCGTTTAGATAAACTTCCGGAAGCGGAACAGAACATAAAACAGGCCATTAAATTAAATGCTGACAATTTATGGTACTGGCGCTTACTCGGTGAGGTATACAAGCGCACCAATAAAATGCCCGAACTAATTGAGGTTTTTAATCAGTTGATCCGCCTCGATCCCGAAAACGATGCTTATTATTTTGATAAAGCCAATGCGCAGTTTTTAGGCAATCAGCAGGATGCCGCAAAAAAGACATATGATGAAATTCAGGCTAAATTTGGCGAATCAAGAGATTTGGCAAACGCCAGAAAACGTCTGCAATCTAACGGCAATGCTACTGAAAGTGATATTGTTAAATTGCTGGAAGGCAATCAGGCCGATGTAAAGAACTATTTATATGCTGCAGGTTTGCTTTTGCAGAAGGGAAATGATCCGGAAGCATTAAAGGTATTAACCAAAGCCCAACAGCTCGAACCTAATAATTTTGAGATAAACCTGGCTTTAGCCGATATTTACCGCAAGCAGAAAAATGACGAAGCTGCATTTTCCTCCTTAAAATTGGCTTTCGAAAGCAATGAAATGCCACTTACTGAAAAGGTGAAGATTATCGCTGCACTTTTTCCGAAACTTAACCAACCCACTGTTGCCAAAAATGTAACTGAACTAAGTAAACTGGTAGCGGAAAAAAATCCAGCTGATGCAAAAGCATTGGCACTATATGGCGATGTACTTTATCAGCAGAATAATTTAAAAGAGGCATTGGCCCAATATCAGGCTGCTTTAAAACTTAACGAACAGGTTTATGTAGTGTGGGAACAGGTAATTAATATTCAAACACTGCTCGGACACTATGAGGAAGCCATAAAGGTTGGCGATGAGGCTTTAAGCATTTACCCCAATCAGGCCAGCTTATATTATTATATGGCTTATGCCCTGTTTAAAACAGGTAAATATGAGCCCGCTCAAAGCAATTTAAAAACATCTTTACAGTTAGATGTGGAGAATAAAAGCCTGCAGGCGCAGATTTATGCATTACAGGGCGATATCTACATCAACCAGAATAATTTCGCCTCAGCTAAAACAGCTTTCGAAAAAGCCATTTCAATAGAACCCGATAATTATCTCATCATGAATAATTATGCCTATTATTTGGCGTTAAGAAGTGACGACTTAACCAAGGCAGCGAAATATGCAGAAACAGCGGCCAATGCAATGCCCAATAATCCCTCAATTGTAGATACTTACGCTTTTATTCTGTTTAAACAGCAAAAATACGATCTAGCGAAAACGTGGATAGAAAAGGCTTTGCAAAACAATAGCAGCAAAAACGGTGTTTACTTGGAGCGATATGGCGATATACTTTTTATGAAAGGTGAAAAGGATGCTGCATTAATCCAATGGCAAAAAGCAAAAGAGGCCGGAAACGGATCAGAAGTATTAATTAAAAAGATAAATGAAAAGAAGTATTTTAAATAGCGCATTCCTATTAGGAGCTGTAATTTTTGTTTCGGCATGTAAACCTAAAAAAGAAATTGTGGTGGCTCCTCCTACCAAAACAGAAACCAAAACTGATAATTCGAAAGCAGAGGCCTTAACACTACTAAATAGCAAACAACTTAAATTTAATACACTTTCTTTAAAAGCTAAAGCAACTTTAGATATTGCTGGTGATGCAAACGATGTAACCATGAATTTCAAGATGAAAGACAAGGAAACCATTTGGGTAAGCATTACGGCCTTAGGTGGAATGGCAGAGGTGGCAAGGGCTTTAATTACGCCTGATAGCATCAAGATCATGAACCGGATGAAAAGCGAATACCTAAAAAAACCGTTTAGTTATATTTACAATTTCACCAATAAACAGGTTAATTTTAATACCCTACAATCCATTTTAACGGGCAATGCCATGGGCGAGTTTTTAACAGCAGAATCAGATGTTAAGCAGGAAAATGGTGTTTGGGTGGTTTCTGGAAGCAAATCGGAGTTGGATTACAAACTGCTTTTTAACACGCTGTTTAAAGTATCTGAAACCAATTTAAATGACGCTAAAAATGGTCAGGCGCTAAAAGTTACGTATACCGACTATCAAAAATTAAACGAATCATTATTCCCTAGCGCATTGCAGATCAAAACACTATCTAAAGCAAAGCGGATAAACATCGACCTACAGTTTGTGAAAATTGATGGCAATGTTCCGGTCGATTTTCCGTTTAATGTACCAAAGAGATTTACGGTTGTAAAGTAGGTTTAGAAACTACATTCAAGTATTCTATCAAGTGATCTGCCAGGTTAGGTACTGCATTTGTACAGCTGCTCTGGCAATCTTTGTTATGTATGAAGATTGAGTGAAGACAGTTCTGTAATAAGCAATTATGACTTTAGTATCTCGATTTTAATATTTTTTACTACAAAATTTTTATACTTTTGGCTTAATGAAGCTACCAAAACTCCTATTTATCCTTTTTTTAAGCGTGTTAACCCTTTCGGCGGTTGCACAAACTGAAAGCCAGCTCAGAAGGAAAAAAGAAGCTATACAACGCGAAATTGAACAGCTTCAAAAGAATTTGAATAAAACTGCCAATGGTAAAAAGCTTACTATACAGCAGATTAATACTATAAATGCACAGATTAGGTTGCGCCAGGATAAAATCGGTACAATCAACTCTGAAATAAAAAATCTGGATAACCAAATCTCTCAGAACACAAATACCGTACATACGTTACAAGGTCAGTTGGGCGATCTTAAAAAAGAGTACGCTGGGATGATCCGTTTTGCACAGCGCAACAGAAATTCGTACGATAAAATGATGTTCATTTTTGCAGCGAAGGATTTTAACCAGGCATATAAAAGAATAAAGTATTTACAGCAGTTTAGTCAATATCGTAAAAAACAGGCCGGATACATTGAAAATACACAGCAAGACCTGAACGGTAAGATTAAAGTCCTGGATAAAACACTCAGGGAAAAAAGTGATCTGCTGAAGGAACAGGAAAGGGAGCGTGAGCGTTTAAGTAAAGATAAAAGTAAACAATCAGTAGAATTAAACAAACTGAGCAAGGACGAAAAACAGTTTAAACAGGATATTACCAGCCGTAAAAAACAACAGGCCCAGATAGACAGAGCCATTAGTGCCGCAATTCAGCGGGCAATTGAAGAAGCGAGAAGGAAGGCTGCAGAAGAGGCAAGAAGAAAAGCAGCTGAAGAAGCGCGGATTGCGGCAGCAAAAGCCAAGGCTGAAAATAGACCTGCACCTACTGCTCCAACTACACCAACCGCTAAGGCAAAATCGACAGGAGAATTGCTTACTGCAACACCTGAGGCAGCCAGATTATCGGCAGGTTTTGAAAATAACAGAGGAAGGTTACCTTGGCCGGTAGCAACAGTAACAATAACCGAAAGGTTTGGTTTACATAAGATCGACCAGGCAAGTTATACCAACGATGGTGTAGATATCACTACAACTGATGGGGCAACTGTTAGAAGTATATTTGCAGGTAAGGTGGTTATGGTGCAAAATATTATGGGTAGAACTGCCGTAGTAATTAACCACGGTGAGTACTTTACAGTATACCAAAACTTAAGATCGGTTAGTGTAAGTGTAGGTAATTTAGTTGAAACCAAACAGGCTATTGGGATTGTGGCAAATACCGGTGACGACGCCATTTTAAAATTCCAGATTAGAAGAGGCCAGGGAACTTTAAATCCTGAAGCCTGGATTAGTAAATAAACTTAAGACAAGTTAAAATGTCTATATTTGTATAAATTATATTAGTGATGTATCAAGGCACGTTATTAGAGTTTTTAAACATGGGTGGATCAGAGATCGTGCTCATTTTAGTGGTGGTTCTATTGTTGTTCGGAGGTAAAAAATTGCCTGAACTTGCAAGAGGACTAGGGAAGGGGATCAGAGAATTCAAAGATGCCTCTGATGGTGTTAAGCGTGAAATCCATAGGAATATCAATGCAATGGATTTAGATAAAGAAGAAGCAGAAGAAACAGCGGTAAACCATAGTCAGCGCCATCATCCAACAGAAGAATCGCCTGTTGATGAAAAGGCAGAGGCAAGTGCGCCAAATATTGATCTGGCAAAGCCTACTGACGAAAAAATTATAACTGACAAAGAAAAAGTTTAAACAAAAAGTTATGTTAAATACAACAATAGCAGCAATGCTTGGAACACCAGAAATTATCATTATTGCGGTAGTGGTATTGTTATTATTTGGTGGTAAAAAAATTCCTGAACTAATGAGAGGTTTAGGTAAAGGTGTTAAAGAATTTAAAGATGGTAAAGATGGCGTTGATGGAGAACAGGTAGATCCGTCTAACCGTGATAAAACCGTTTAATTGCAATAATTTTAGTTTTGAAGAAATACAGCTCTCTTAAAGAGATTCAAACACTCATTGCGCAAAAGCAATTAACTTTACCCGATTTACTAGCTTATTATTTTAAGCAAATTGAAAATAATGAACACCTCAATGCATTTAATGAGGTGTTTTTTTTGTCGGCCGAAGTTCAGGCGAAAGCGATACAGCAAAAAATAGAAGAAGGTACTGCAGGTAAACTTGCAGGGATGGTGATCGGTATTAAAGATAATATCTGTTATAAAGACCATATCGTTACGGCATCGTCAAAAATGCTTGAGGGCTTTGTATCTCCATATTCTTCTACAGTTGTGCAACAATTGTTACAGGAAGATGCCGTTATTATCGGCCGTTTAAACTGTGATGAGTTTGCTATGGGCGGCTCTAATGAAACTTCATACTATGGGGTTGCTAAAAATGCAGCAAATCCCGATCTTGTTCCTGGTGGATCTTCAGGTGGCTCAGCTGTAGCCGTTCAGGCTGATATGTGTTTGTCTGCCTTGGGTACCGATACTGGTGGCTCGGTAAGACAGCCAGCTGCATTTTGTGGCCAGATTGGGCTTAAACCTACTTATGGCCGTATTTCAAGGTATGGTGTTATTGCTTATGCTTCCTCTTTCGATCAGGTTGGACCAATTACATCTTCAGTAGAAGATGCTGCTTTGCTTTTACAGGTTTTAGCTGGCGCTGATGATTACGATTCTACTGTTTCTCCTGTTGCAGTGCCCGATTACCCTGCTCATTTAAACGAGCGTAAAAAACAAAAAATAGCGGTATTAAAAGAAACCATTGAGAGCGAAGCCCTCGATCCCGAAATCAAATCGGCTATTTTAAAATCAATCGAGCAGCTCAGATCAGATGGGCATACCGTTGAGTACGTTTCTTTTGATCTGTTGGATTATCTGGTTCCGGCCTATTATATCTTAACAACGGCTGAAGCCTCTTCAAATCTTTCGCGTTATGATGGCGTTCATTACGGACATCGTAACCTGGAGGCGAAATCGTTAAATGAACTTTATAAATTATCCCGCGCCGAAGGTTTTGGCGAGGAAGTAAAACGCCGTATCCTTTTAGGTACTTTTGTTTTAAGTGCGGGATATTACGATGCTTACTATCAGAAAGCACAGCAGGTTCGCCGATTGATCAGAGAAAAAATGGATGTTTTGTTTCAGGGTTATGATTTAATTCTTTCTCCTGTGGCACCAACAGCAGCTTTTAAAATTGGCGATAATGTTCAGGATGCAATTGTGATGTATATGGCCGATATTTTTACCGTATTGCCTTCTTTAAGCGGGAACCCGGCCATTGCTTTGCCACTAGGCAATAATGCAGCAGGATTGCCGTTAAGTATACAGTTTACAGCCAAACATTTTGAGGAAGATAAGCTTCTGGCTTTTTCTCAGGCATTTTTATCATAGTTTTATCGTCATTGCGCGGTACGAAGCAATCTTAATGCAAAAAGCATTATAAGTTAAGTATGGCAATGGCATTTTATTAACTGTTTTCTAGGCTTGGTCTAGAAGGTTCGAAGGTTCTTACGCTTTTCCTTGTTATGAAAAGAAAGAGAGTTCTGTGTAATGCTTTGTGGGGACACATGCCACGGTTAATGAAAATTTAAACCAATAGCCCATGATTAAAAAAATACTTTTTGCTTCAATTTGTGCTTGCTTAGGATATGTTTCTTCCTCTTCCGCGCAACAAACCCTCAAACTGGATAGTCTTCCGAAGATTCACAACAACATTTTTATCAATACCGATACCGTAGCTGTACCGGCTGTTTCAGAAAACCCATTAACCATGGGCCAGAATTTTATCTATAAACTCAGGCTCGATTCTATCGCTAAAACGGTACCCCTTCCTTACAATGAGTACGTTCAGCAGTATATCGATATTTATGCCAAGCGTAAAGATATGTTCGGGAAAATGATTGGCTTATCGAGCTATTACTTCCCGATTTTTGACAAAGCCTTAAAAGATTATAATATTCCGCAGGAAATAAAATATTTAACGATCGTCGAATCGCAGATGAATCCGCATGCCATTTCCAGAGTTGGGGCTACGGGTATCTGGCAGTTTATGTTCGGCACCGGTAAGGCCTATGGCTTAAAGATGGATAACTTTGTTGATGAACGTAAAGATCCCATCCAGGCCAGTTATGCAGCGGCAGCCTATTTTAGAGATGCTTTTGAAGAGCTTGGCGATTGGCTGTTGGCCATTGCCGCTTATAACTGCGGAAAGGGGAATGTTAACCGGGCTATTGATAAAGCCGGATCGAGGGATTTTTGGGTAATCAGGCAGTTTTTACCTAAAGAAACCAGAAATTATGTACCCGCCTTTATTGCCGCAGTTTATGTAATGAATTATTCTGGCAAACATCAGATTACTGCACAAGCCTCGAGCATGTTTTTAAAAACCGATACGGTTCAAACTACCCGTTTCGTTTCGCTAGCTACGCTTGCAAAAGTGTTAAATGTTGATGAGGCTGCGATTCTGGCTTTAAATCCATCGTACAAGAAAAAGATTGTAAATGGTACCGATGATGAGCCGAAGCGTATTGTGATGCCCAAGTTAAGGGATATCGACTACGCAGGTATTTATGATGTGCTTAATAATCAGGACGTGGATGTGAACATGAAAGTAGTAGCTGCCAGTACCGATGACGTACGAGATTTAAGAAAGAAAAAAACTAAAAGTATAGCTACATCCTCCGTGGTTTATCATAAAGTTACATCAGGTCAGAGCTTAACAACTGTTGCCGATAAGTATGGTGTAGAGGTACAGGATTTAAGGGTTTGGAATGGTTTAAAAAGTAAAACGCTGGTGCCAGGACAAAGACTAAAGATTTACGCCAAAAACCGGATGCCATTAAAGGTGCCTTCGTCGTTCTTAAGTTATAAGGTTAAAACCGGCGATACCCTGTCTGAAATTGCAGAGAAATTTGACGGTGCAACCGTTCAGCGCATCAGAAGAGATAACCGTTTATCAAAAGCTGGTTTGCAAGTTGGTATGATTTTGAAAATTAGCAGAGGATAGTTTACTTTATATTGTATTGTCAGTCTGAGCTTGTCGAAGACCTTTTTATCAAAGAAAATAACATTTGTACCTTTACAAGGCATCTGTGAAGGCTCTGTTCATGCTGTGGTCTCGACCATAGCGGAGAGATTTATGAGCAATAGCTAAGGATTTCTCTATCGACTCAACATCAAGACTACGCTTCAGTCTCTTACATCTCATTTAACTTTTTTTGAAAGGTATTTTATTTTAAGCCTCATGAAAAGAATTGTACCTTTGCGCCGTCACTAATAAGTTACTTAATGAGTAATACGAATAGAAAGCAAGATGCGTTGGATTACCACTCGCAAGGCCGTCCGGGAAAGATACAAGTAGTACCCACGAAACCTACCACCTCACAAAGGGATTTAACTTTAGCATACTCGCCGGGAGTTGCAGAGCCCTGCTTAAAAATAGCAAATAATAAAGAAGATGTTTATAAATATACCGCCAAAGGTAATTTAGTTGCAGTAATCAGTAATGGAACGGCCGTTTTAGGTCTGGGCAATATCGGCCCCGAAGCCGGTAAACCCGTAATGGAAGGTAAAGGCCTTTTATTTAAAATTTTCTCTGATATAGATGTATTCGATTTAGAGCTTGATACCGAAAATGTTGATGATTTTGTAAAGATCGTTAAAGCATTGGAGCCAACTTTTGGGGGGATCAACCTCGAAGATATCAAAGCTCCGGAGTGTTTCGAAATTGAGCGCCGTTTAAAACAGGAGATGAATATCCCTGTAATGCACGATGACCAGCACGGAACAGCCATTATTTCTGGCGCAGCTTTATTAAATGCCTGCGAAATCCAGAAAAAGAAAATCGATAAAATTCAGGTTGTAGTAAGTGGCGCAGGTGCTGCAGCTGTTTCCTGCTCTAAAATGTACCTCAGTTTAGGGGTTAAAAAAGAGAATTTGGTGATGTTTGATATCAATGGTTTAATTGATATCCACCGTACTGATCTGGATGATATCCGCATGAGCTTTGCGACTACCAGAAAGGATATTTCGAACATTGGAGATGCAATGAAAGGTGCAGATGTTTTCATCGGACTTTCGGCTGCAAACGTAATTTCACCTGAAATGTTAATGGGTATGGCTAAAAATCCGATTGTTTTTGCCATGGCCAATCCAAATCCTGAAATTGCATACGAACTGGCCATTAAAACCCGTAAAGATCTCATTATGGCTACCGGCCGTTCTGATTATCCCAACCAGGTGAACAATGTACTGGGTTTCCCTTATATTTTCCGTGGAGCGTTGGATGTTAGGGCAACCAGTATTAATGAAGCCATGAAAATTGCTGCGGTTAAAGCCATTGCCGAACTTGCTAAAAAATCAGTTCCAGAGGCAGTTAACTTAGCCTATAATGCCCGTAACCTTAAATTCGGTAAAGATTATATCATTCCAAAACCGGTTGATTTCAGGTTAATTACCGAAGTTTCTACGGCTGTGGCAAAAGCTGCCATAGAAAGTGGTGTGGCCAGAAAAATCATTACCGATTGGGATGCTTACAACGAAGAACTGAGAAAACGTTTAGGCCTGGATGATGCCATTATGAGGGCTGTAACCACTAAGGCTAAAATGGCCCCTAAACGTGTGGTATTTGCCGAGGCTGATAATTATAAAATCTTAAAAGCGGCCCAGATTGTAAAAGATGATAATATTGCTATTCCGATCCTTTTGGGCAATAGAGATAAAATACAGGCCATTATTGATGAACATGCTTTAGAACTGGAGGGTGTAGAAATCATCGATCAGATGCAGAATCCGGAAAAGACCAAACAATATGCCGAAGCGCTTTTCAAAAAACGCCAGCGCAAAGGTGTTTCATCTATGCGTGATGCCACTAAACTATTGCGAGACCGTAACTATTACGGGGCTTCGATGGTCGAGTTTGGTGAGGCAGATGCCATGATATCTGGCTTAACTAAAAACTATGCTGCCACCATTAAACCAGCCTTACAGGTAATCGGTGTAAAATCGGGCGTAAAGCGTGTAGCCGGTATGTACATGATGATGACCAAAAAAGGTCCGGTTTTCTTTGGTGATACCACAGTAAATGTTGATCCAACCGCAGAAGAACTGGTAGATATTACCCTGCTGATCGATAAATCGGTAAAACAGTTTAACATCAAACCACGTATTGCATTATTATCTTATTCAAATTTTGGCTCAAACGATGGCGTAACCCCGAATAAAGTAAGGGAGACTGTTAATTTGCTTCATAAAAACCATCCTGAAATTGTGGTAGATGGAGAGATGCAAGGAAACTTTGCCATTAACAATGAGTTGTTAAAAGATAACTTTCCTTTTAGCACATTAGCTGATGCTCCGGCGAACACTCTAGTGTTCCCAAATCTGGAGTCTGGAAACATTGCATACAAATTGTTACAAGAGTTGGGCGGCGCCGAAGCGGTTGGTCCGATCTTGTTAGGACTGAATAAACCTGTTCATATTGTTCAATTAGGTAGTTCTGTACGCGAAATCGTCAATATGGTTACCATTGCTGTTGTAGATGTGCAAGCAAAAGAGGAAATTGCAACATCAAAACGAAAAGGTATATTTGGAAAAACAACTAAAAAGTAGAATTATATGTACGCCTATATTGATGGTAAATTGACATTCAAAAACCCAGCATATGTTGTGGTTGAAGCAGGAGGTATAGGCTATCATATAAATATTTCTTTAAATACATACAGTGCTTTAGCTGATGCAGAAAGGTGTAAACTATACACCTGGCTGCATGTAAAAGAAGATGCACATACATTATACGGCTTCGCCGATGAAGGCGAACGCCGTTTATTTTTACACTTAATATCGGTATCGGGAATTGGACCAAATACAGGCAGAATGATTTTATCTTCGATCACACCTGTTGAAATCCAGACCGCAATTGTTAAAGCAGATTTACCCCTAATTCAAAGAATTAAGGGCTTAGGAGCTAAAACCGCACAACGCCTGGTTTTAGAGCTACAGGACAAACTAAAAAAAGAAGGGGCAGATTCATTAATTTTTATGCCTCAACACAATACTGTTAAAGATGAAGCGTTATCAGCATTAGTAATGCTCGGATTCGCCAAACAAACCGCCGAAAAAACTATTGACCAGATTTTAAAAGTGACAGAGGGGACACTTTCGGTAGAGCAACTAATTAAACAAGCTTTAAAAACTTTATAGATCTACTGCCTTTGAAGAGAATATCTACATTTCTGTTTCTCATCCCTCTTTTCTTAATTGCTTCTCAAAACGCTTTCTCTCAAGTTGTTCCAAGCAAAATGGATACTATTACCCCAAAAAATAATTTTAGTTTACGCGAGAAAGAACGTTTGGGACTCAGCCCCACCATTAATCCATTTTATCCGGCGCCTAGCAATTTAAAACGTGTTGTAGAATACGATGCCAAGAATAAACGTTATGTGGTAAAGGAATTAATTGGCGAAAAATTTGTTTTAAACACACAATATTTAACCATTGATGAATACCAGCGATTGGTTAACAGTGAGATAAAACGCGGTAACTGGCGTAGCATTTCAAATGCAGAAGTAAGTGATTACAGAAGCACTGGTATTATTCCGCAGATCCAGGTAAACAGCAAAGCTTTCGAAAAATTATTCGGTGGAACAACCATTGACATTCAGCCCCGTGGAGAGGCAGAACTCACCTTTTTAGGCCGGGTAAATAAGAATGAAAATCCGCTTTTTAACGAAAGACAGCGGGTGCAGACCAATTTCGATTTTAACCAAAGGATCCAGATGGATCTTGTTGGTAACATCGGAACCAAACTAAAAATCAAAAGCAATTACAACACCGAGGCCCAATTTGATTTCGAAAATCAGATTAAACTCGATTATACCGGCGGACCCGATGATATTATCCAGAAAATTGAAGCGGGTAATGTAAGCCTGCCTTTAAATACCTCTTTAATTACCGGAACCCAGGCACTTTTCGGTATTAAAACACAATTAAAATTCGGGCGTTTAAACGTAACAAGTGTTTATACGCAGCAAAAATCTCAATCGCGGGAAATTAAAATTACCAATGGAGCGCAACAAAATACCACCACGGTAAATATTGATAGCTACGAGGCTAATAAACACTATTTTTTATCACAATATTTTAGGAATAACTACAATAAGAACCTCGCTAACGCACCTATTATCACCTCTCCGATCCAGATTACCAAAATTGAGGTATGGATTACCAATAAGGCGGGTAATACCACCGACTCCAGAGATGTATTGGGTTTGATTGATTTGGGTGAAAATGTTCCTTTTAACAATAATTTAATTACCGGAGGAACTTCTGGTTTGCCGGCAGGAACTACCGCTACGGGTTTCCCGCAACAATCAAACAACCTGATCTCGCAGTTAAATGCTTATCAGGGCGGGGCTATAAGACAGACAAATTCCAATGCCATCCTTTCTTTCTTCCAGACAACGCCAGCTAACAGTAGCAATACAGATAACTTTGCCAAATTGGTTTATGCCAGAAAGTTAACCGAGCGTGAGTTTACCTTTCAGCCGCAACTGGGTTATTTATCGCTGAACAATCCGTTAAATGCCGATGAGGTTTTAGCTGTTGCTTACCGCTATACCTATAACGGTGTAGAGTATCAGGTTGGTGAGTTTTCTACCGATGTTTCTTTTGATGCGGCAAATCCAAAAGTGCTTTATGCTAAATTGTTAAAGAACGAAACCACTAAGATCCAATTGCCAACATGGGATCTGATGATGAAAAATATTTACTCTATCGGAGGGTACCAGATCAGCAGCCAGAATTTTAAATTGGATATTTACCGAATTGATAACGAAACCGGTGTGGATAATCCGGTAATGACTGAAGGACAAAATACTGCAAATAAGCAGTGGATTGCCTTAACCGAATTCGACCGGTTGAACCAGCAAAATGAACGCAGGCCAGATGGAGTTTTCGATTTTGTGGCCGCAAATAATGCTTTTGGTTCTTATTCTACTGCAAGCAATGCCAATCAGGCGAGTATGTTCGGTGTGGGGAGCAATGGGCAAACTTCGTTGGTTACCAATACCAATTCGGGTTATATTACCATCGATCCGGCAAATGGAAGGATTATTTTTCCTGTAATTGAGCCATTTGGTAAAGATTTAGCTGCAAAGTTTTTACCGAGCGAGCAGGCTTTGATCAATAAATATACTTTTACTGCGCTTTACGATTCAACCCAAACCATCGCTAAACAGCTGTTTCAAAACCAGAACAGGTACACCATTAAGGTAAATTACCAATCTGATATTTCTTCTGAATTTAGTTTAAATGCCATTAACGTTCCGGAAGGATCGGTAAAGGTTTTTGCAGGAACGATGCCATTAACTGAAGGGATAGATTTTACTGTCGATTATCAGGGTGGCCGGGTGAGCATCATCAACCAGGCACTTTTGGTATCTGGTCAACCCATTAGGATCACTACAGAAAACAGTGAGACCTTTGGTTTGCAGCAGCGATCACTTTTTGGAACCCGTTTAGATTATCGTGTAAACAATAAGCTAAACCTGGGCGGTACGATCATGAACCTAACCGAGAAACCTTTAACCCAAAAGGTAAATATTGGCGAAGAACCCATTTCGAATACCATTTGGGGTGCAGATGTTAATTATAGCTCACCATCAAGATTTTTAACAAAACTGGTTGATAAACTTCCGTTCATTTCAACCAAAGCACCTTCGAGTGTAACGTTTTATGGTGAGTTTGCGCAACTGATCCCTGGTCACCCAAGGGCGTTGAATTTTGCCGGCAGTAAAAATGGAGTAAGTTACTTAGATGATTTCGAAGCATCCAGATCGGTAATAGATTTAAAGAGTGCCATTGCCTGGCAGCTGTCAGGTACGCCACAGCTTTTCTCAGAGTTTGATAGATCCAACGATTTATCTTATGGTTACAATCGGGCAAGAATTGCATTTTATAACATCGACCCAACTTTTTATAACTCAGCAGCATCGACCACTCCGGCCAATATCAGGGGCAACCGAGGAGAACTTTCTAATCACTATGTGAGAGAGGTAATTGAACAGGAGGTTTTTCCGTTTAAAGAAACGGCAACCGGGCAAGCCTTAAATATTACCACTTTCGATGTGGCATATTACCCAACCGTTAGGGGGCCTTATAACTTCCGTACTACCGGCTTTAGTCCCGATGGAACATTATTGCAGCCTAAAAATAATTGGGGAGGTTTCCAACGAAAAATCGAAACCAACGATTTTGAAGCCCTAAATGTGGGCTTTATTGAGTTTTGGGTAATGGATCCATTCATCTATAAGCCAAATTCTGCCGGTGGCGACATGTATTTTAATCTGGGAAATATCTCAGAAGATATCCTTAAGGATGGCCGGAAATCGTTAGAGAACGGTCTGCCAGCCACAAACGACCCGAGCAAATACGAAGAAACCGCTTGGGGCCGTGTGCCCAAATTGCAACCCGTTGTACAGGCTTTCGATAACAATGCCAGTTCGCGTAGGGCACAAGATGTAGGTTTGGATGGATTATCAGATGCTGATGAAAAAGTAAAATTTGCAGCGGCAATTACGCAGATTAAATCGCAGTTAAATGCCACGGCTTCTGCCGCACTTGATGCCGATCCATCATCAGATAATTATACTTACTTCAGAGGCCCGGCACTAGACCAGATTAATGCGGGTATTCTTAAACGCTACGAAAAATATAACGGAACGGAAGGAAACTCTAAAACTTCGCAACAGTCGCAAGAAGAATTAGGACTTGAAAACTCTGCATCTACTTCTTTACCCGACGGGGAAGACATCAACCGCGATAATAACATGACGCAAAGTGATGAGTATTTTCAGTATAAAGTTTCGATCCGCCCGGGAGATTTAAATGTTGGTCAGAACTTTATTACCGATAAGGTTACCTCGCAGGTAAAATTAGCCAACGGAAATACCCAGGCTGTTTCATGGTATCAGTTCAGAATCCCAATCGGTCAGTACCAGGAGAAAGTAGGTGGTATCCAGGATTTTAAATCGATCCGTTTCTTCAGGATGTTTATGACCAATTTCGCTGATACTGCTGTAATGCGTTTTGCAAAGTTGCAGTTAATCCGCGGCGAATGGAGAGAATATAATGCATCCAACCAAGCTGCACAGGTAATCGTAGACCCATCATTACCGGCACTTACCCCTGATAATTCTACTATTGAAGTTTCGACAGTAAACATTGAAGAAAATGGAAAACGTTCACCGATTCCATACGTTACCCCTCCGGGCATTCTTCGCGAGCGCGACTATAGCAACTATCGTGGCGATACACGTTTAAATGAGCAATCGCTATCGGTTATTGTAAAATCGTTAAGAGATGGCTATGGTAGAGCTGCATTTAAAACAGCCTACAGCGATTTCAGATCTTACAAACATTTGGAAATGTTTATTCATGCCGAGGCTGTTAATAACCAAATATTGAATGATAATGATGTTGCTGCATTTTTAAGAATCGGAACCGATAACCAGGATAACTATTATGAATATGTAATCCCGTTAAAGGTAACCAGTCCAGGTACAAGCGATCCTGATGCCATTTGGCCAGAAGCCAATAGAATGGATATTGATTTAACACTTTTCCAAAATGCCAAGCTCGCCCGTAACGTAGCTAAACAAGCCAACGGACAACCATGGCCTACAAATGTTCCATTTACCTATACAGACGGAACGAGAACCATTATAGTTAAAGGGCAACCTGATATGAGCAAAGTTAGGGTATATATGGTGGGGATTAAAAATCCGCTCCGTGCCGCCAGTAATGAACGGAACGATGATGGCCTTGATAAAAATGCACTGGTTTGGTTTAACGAATTGAGGTTAACTGAATTTGACGAAAAAGGCGGTTGGGCAGCTACGGGAAGATTGAACTTAAAATTGGCTGATTTTGCAGATGTAAATATTTCGGGAAGTAAATCTACCATCGGTTTCGGATCTATCGATTCGAAAGTGAGTGAACGGAACCGTGCCGATAATGTATTGCTGGATGTTTCTTCTGCCATGGAATTAGGTAAGTTTCTGCCGCAAAAATCGGGTGTGAAAATCCCGATGTTTGTGAGTTACTCTAAACAGGTTTCTACACCGCAGTACAATCCTAGAACACCAGATATTGAGCTTAAAAATGCATTGGAGCAGTCGACAAAAGAACAGAAAGATTCGATTTTGAACTTTGCGCAGGATTATACCGTTAGAAGAGGCATAAACTTTACCAACGTTAGAAAAGAACGGACCAATAACAGTAAACCTGTTCGCCTATGGGATATTGAAAATTTTGCTGCCAGTTATGCTTATACGCAATATAATCATCGCGATTTTATTAATCAGAGCAGTATTCAGAATACCTACAGGGCATCGCTGCAGTATAGTTATTCTAGAGAAGCCAAAACAATAGCACCGTTTGAAAAGATTATTAAATCGAACATGCTGGCCTTACTTAAGGATTTTAACTTCAGCATTTTTCCAAGCGCGATTAATTTCAGGATTGATGTAGACCGCTTATATTCAGAAAATACCTTACGGAATAACGACCCGAATAATACCATCGGGGTTTACCAGAGTGGCTATGGCACCACTTTTAACAAAAACTTTACCATGAGCCGGATTTATGGTATCGCCTGGAACCTTACCCGTTCGTTACAGTTAGATTTTAATGCCACAAATTATTCGATCATTGACGAACCAGATGGAAGACTTGATGGTTTAAAACGTGATACCGTTTGGCAAAACTTAAAACGTTTAGGGCGTACAACCGATTATAACCATAATTTAAACGTTACCTATAACCTGCCAATTGATAAAATACCAGGACTAAACTGGATTACAGTAAAAACCCGTTATGGTACCAACTTTAACTGGCAAACCGAGCCGCTTTCTACTTTACGCGACCCGAATATTAATTTGGGCAATACCATACAGAACAGCAGAACAGTACAGGTAAATCCGACCTTAAACCTAACTACTTTATACAACAAGTTTGGTTTTATCAGAAAGGCAGGCAACGATCAGGAAGGAAGTGGTGCTAAGACATTTTTTATTAATCTATTAACGAGTGTAAAAAACGTTAATGCCAGCTTTGTACAAACCAAAGGTATTTTCTTGCCGGGCTATCTGCCAACCACCAAGTATTTTGGTATCGATAATGCAACGGGGGCACCAGGTTTGGGCTTTGTTTTCGGAAGTCAGCGCGATATTCGCGATATGGCATTAAACAACGGATGGCTAACTACCGATACCTTACAGAACCAGTTATATGTAAACACGCTCCGAGAAGATTTTCAGCTTACCGGCCAGGTAGAGCCATTTAAAGATTTACGGATTACGCTAAAAGCCAATAAGGCGCAAACAAGAAACTTTTCTACTAATTTCAGGTATGTAGCCAGTGTATCATCGTTCGAAAACTTAAGTGCCATTACCACGGGCGATTATAGTGTATCATATATTGCTTTGGGTACGGCTTTCAAAGAAAATAACTCAACGGTAATTTCGGGTCTGTTTAATCAGTTTATGGCCAATCGGATCATTATCTCTAGAAGATTGGGTGCTCAGAATCCAAATTCAGGAGGCATAAACGGCGGCTATGCCGATGGTTACGGTAAAGAAAGTCAGGATGTAATTATTTCTGCTTTTATGGCTGCCTATTCAGGCAAAGATGCCGGAAAAACAAAAATGAATGCCTTCCCTAAAATTCCACTTCCAAACTGGAGTTTAACCTATAGCGGTTTAACACGTATTCCTTTTATTGCCGATAAATTTTCGTCTGTCGATATCAGACACGGCTATCGCTCAGCCTACAATATTAATGGCTTTAACTCATTATTGCGTTATCAGGAAACCAATGGTGCGGTTAGCAGCAGAGATGTAAACAATAACTTTTTACCGGAATACCAGTTTGCTCAGGTAACCATTTCTGAATATTTTTCTCCCTTGGTTGGCGTTGATACCAGGTTTAAAAATAACCTGACTGCTTCTTTCGAATTAAACCGTTCACGTTTATTGGGATTGAGTTTATCAAACAGCCAGCTGGCACAGCTATCAGAAAACAATATGGTTTTAGGATTAGGCTACCGTACCAATAAATTCCGCTTCCCATTTGGATGGTTTAAAAGCCTGAAAATGGATAACAACATGGATTTCAAATTGGATGTTGCTATCCGCGATAATAAAACTGTTATTTACCGGGCTGATGTTACAGAAGCCGAAGTTTCTTCGGGTGCGAAGAACATTACATTAAGGCCAAGTGTAGATTATGTGTTGAATCAGAAATTTAATATCAAATTGTTTTACGATTCGAATATTACAAAGCCATATACCTCACAAACCTTTAATACTTCTTTCAGTAATTTCGGGTTTAGTTTAAGGTTTACATTGAATTAATAAATAAGTGGCTTAGGTAAAGGGTTGTCCTTTTGTGTCGGGAATATTCTGCTAAATACATATGCCGTTAAGAACATAGGGGCATAGCTAAATAATAAATGATCAAAAGTCATGGAGTAAATGTTTCCGCTGACAATCAGATAAAAGAGAAAGATCACAATAGCGTGGGCCACTGGCCTATCATTGATAAATCTTTTATAACCTATTTTTGTGATCAGGTATCTATTTAACATGATGACCGCGGCAAGGATAGCTACAAAGATCAATACGTGATTGATGCGGAGGTTAAAATTAAAAATGTAATTCTGAGGTTTGATGAGCATGATCAATCCGATATAGCCGAACCCAATTGCCATTGTTACCGGAACGGAAACAATCAGGGTCGCGAGGCATACTTTTAAAGTGTAAATTTGTGCAGGTTTCATGCTGAGGGTTAATTTGTTTTGTGAATATAATATATTATTCTTTGAATCTGTTTATCTGTACGATTGCCTGTTCGGGAAGTTGTGCTCGAAAAGCAAGATCAAACCTTTTTACGATAAGTTAATTTACCAGGCATTGCGATATGTTAAAGTAAATTGTATTTTTGGCAGGTAAACGCTGAGAAACGTTTAATCCATACAAGCTTAATAAAACAAGAAAATTAATATAACTTATATTCAATAAATACAAACCATGAATTTTCCATCAGAATTAAAATACACTAAAGACCACGAGTGGGTTAAAGTTGAAGGTAACGAAGCTATTATCGGTGTTACTGATTTCGCTCAGCGCGAATTAGGTGATATTGTTTATGTTGATATCAATACTGTAGGTAGCGAAGTAGCAAAAGAAGAAGTTTTTGGTACTGTAGAAGCTGTTAAAACGGTGTCTGACTTATATATGCCAGTTACAGGTACGGTATTAGAAGTTAATGCTGAACTGAACGACAATCCTGAATTGGTAAATTCTGATCCTTATGGAAAAGGTTGGATGGTAAAAGTATCTTTAGCTGATTTAGCTGAAGTAGAAGGTTTATTAACTGCAGAAGCTTACCAGGAATTGGTAGGCGCTTAATTATTATATTTTGTACAAAACACTGAAACAACAAAAATGGGCCATTCTGTGGACACTTGTTGTTTTAGTGTTTTGTAATATGAGAATATCCGATTCTGTTGGTGAAAGCGGGTTTTTCTTTAAAGGCTTTGATAAAATGACCCATATGGGTTTTTTCTTCGTCTTATCGGTATTACTCTTCTACGGAAAAATAAGATATCAGCATACTTTCGCTTTCAGAACATTAACCATTTTTAAGATTCTGCTCATCAATGCGATACTAGGAGGCGGAATTGAACTGTTACAATGGAAAGTTTTTACCTACCGATCTGCAGAATGGTGGGATTTTGGCTGCGATATGTTAGGTGCATCTATGGCAGTTTTTAGTTATGTATTACTCCATAAATTAAATTTTAATGAAACCATGACGAATACACCGCTTACCAAAAACAATTAATGTATCCGGAATCGCTTCATTGCAATTGAAAATAAAATAAAATCAATGAAAACGAAAGTTAGCATCATCTGTATAATTGTGGCCATAGGTTTAAGTGGATGCAGTATCTTTAAAAAGAATTGTAACTGCCCAAAAGTGTACTACAAAACTTATCCTTCCCCACAAAAATAGTACCTTTCAGATCGACCTTCCTTTTAGATCTGATCACCTTCCTAAAAAGGCTGTATTTAAAATGTTACCAAGCTTTTAACACACCTTAACAAACCTTTGCGCCTTTCCCTAGTCTGATAGCTTAGTTTTGTATTATAATATCTAATTTTTTTTAATGAAAAGAAACGTTCAGCGGGCAATATTCATTGTGCTCCTATTTTGTGGATATATTGCCCAGGCTCAAAATACTGGCTCAATAAGCGGTAAAGTAATTAACGCGAAAGATAAAAAGCCCGTTGATTTTGCTACCATAGCAGTTAAGAGCTTGAAAGATTCGAGCGTTGTGGCTTCAGGGCAAACCAATCCGGATGGATCTTTTAGTTTTAAGAGCATTGCCCCAGGTAAATATAGAATCTACTCCGCCTTTTTAGGTTTAAAAACAGCTACTAAAGATATAGAAGTGGCTAAAGCAGCAGTAAATGCCGGCGAAATTGCCATGAGTGATGATGGCGTTGATTTAAAAGATGTTAATGTTACCGCAACCATTCCAATTGTAGTAAAGAAAGATACCATTGAATTTGATGCCAAATCTATCAAGGTACGTGAAAATGCCGTTGTAGAAGATTTATTAAAGAAAGTACCAGGCGTAGAGGTGGCAAAAGATGGAAGTGTTAAAGCCCAGGGTGAAACCATTACCAAAGTAAAAGTGGATGGAAAAGAATTTTTTGGAAATGATCCATTATTGGCTACCAAAAATTTACCAGCCGATATGGTTGATAAAATTCAGGTAATTGACGAGCTTTCCGAGCAGGCCCAGTTTACCGGTATTGATGACGGAACAAGAAATAAAATCCTGAACATTACAACCAAAAGCGGCATGAAACATGGTTATTTTGGAAACAGTACGGCAGGCTACGGTTCCAATGACCGTTATGATGCAAGTTTGAATGTCAACAAGTTTGATGAAGATAGGCAGATCAGTTTTATCGGCCAGTTTAACAACGTGAACAAACAAAACTTTGGTCAGGGCGGTGGTGTAGGCAACGGATTTGGAGGTGGCGGTGGTCGTGGCGGCGGTGGTTTTGGCGGTGGTGGCGGCGGCAGTAGCTCTGGCGGAAGCGGTGGTATCACCAATACCAATGCGGCAGGTTTAAACTTTGCCGATACCTATAAAGATGGTACACAGTTTCAGGCCAGTTATTTCTTTAACAAAGCAACTTCCGAAATTATTCAAAACTCCAATACCCAAAACCTTGCTGGAGCTACCAATAATATTGCTGAAGATATAAATAATAATTCTGATCGGATTAACCACCGTTTTAATTTCATGGTTGATACCAAGATAGACCCATCTTTATCAATTAAAATACAGCCGAACCTGGCCTATACCGAAACCGATGGCAACAATTTGAATAGTTATACCAGAACGCTTGATGATGGCTCAACTGTTGGTAAGCAAAGGAATACCACAACTGCTGCTACACCTACGTTTAGCAATAATTTACTGATCCGCAAAAGTTTTAAACGCAGAGGCCGTACGTTATCATTGAATGTGAACACCAGTATAAACGATAATGATGGTACAAACCTTAACTATAGAAATGATAAAATTACGGAAGGTACATTAACAAGAGACACCATTACCAATCAATTCAATAATACCAATAGCCATTCGATAAGTAATACCACAAGGGCGGTATATACTGAGCCTTTAAACAAAACCTTAAGCGTTGAGTTTAATTATCAGAATGGTTATTCGAATAGCGATTCGCATAGAGATGTGTTTAATTACAATCCCTTAACCCTGCAATACGATCTGGTAGATAATACCTTTTCTAATGTTTATAACAACCGTACCTTAACCAATGCGGCAGGTATAAGCTTAACCACTACCGAGAAAAAATACAACTGGAACATCGGTGTTGCTGCACAGCAGACCAACAGGGTAAACACCAATTTAACTACAGGATTAAAACGTACACAGAATTTTATTAATATTACCCCTTCTGCACAGTTCAGGTATAACTTTAGTAACCGTAAACGTTTGTTCATTAATTACCGCGGTTCTACCTCACAGCCGAGTATCGATCAGATCCAGCCGATTCCGGACAATACAAATTCGCAGACACGTTATGTAGGTAATCCGGCTTTAAAACCTTCTTTCAATAACCAGTTGAGGATCAACTTCAACAACTTTAATATCGAAAATGGCAGGTTCTTCTTTGCTGGTTTAAACCTTACCCAAACATTTAACGCCATTGGAAATACTGTTGTGCCTTTGTCAGGGGGTGTTCAACAGGTAAGTTACATCAATGTTGATGGTGTTTATGCCGGCAATGCCAATGCAACGTGGTCACTGCCTTTAATGGCAGAGCGTAAGTTAACACTGAATATTTCTGGAAATGGATCGTATAACAGAAATGTGAATTTTATTGCGCAACAAGGGAGATCCGATCTGGTAAAAAATGTGACCAACAGTTATACCATTTCAAATGGTTATAAATTGGTTACCAATGTTGATAAATTCGATTTAACAGGGGGTATAACTGGTAGCTATACCAACTCTACTTTTTCTGCCAGGTCATCGTCCAATACCCAGTATTATACCATTAACCCAAGTTTTGATGTGAGTTATGTATTGCCAGCCAATATCCGGTTAGCAATCGATATCGATTATTTTAGGAACTTTGGCGGCGGCGATCAATTTAACCAGGAATACACCATTCTTAATCCTTACATCAGCCGTCAGTTTTTTAAAAACAGGGGAACTTTCAAGTTTTCTGTAAACGATGCACTTAACCAGAACACCGGCGTAAGCAGAACCGCTACAGGCACTTCAATAGTCGATTTAACATCCAATGTATTAAAACGTTATTACATGTTGTCGTTCACTTATTCTTTAACCCGTATTGGCGGAAGAAATATGGGGGGAGATATGCAGATGCCGGGGCAACGAGGAGGCGGTGGTGGCCAGCGCATAAGAATGTAAAAGAAAGTAAAAAAAATACTAAAGTCCCGGTTTTGGCCGGGACTTTTCTGTTTTATAGCTAAAGGGGTTTTATGATTAAATGTATTATTGACATTTATGTATTTCAAATGTTACCTAAGTAAAAATAAACCTTTATAAAAGTCGATAGTCTCTATGCTATAAACCAAACTAACCGAATGAAACGAATTTTTACGCTCCTGCTTATTTTATCGTCTTTTTATGTTTACGCTCAGAAAACGGGTTCAGTTAGCGGGCGGATTATCCAATCAAAAGATAAAAAACCAATTGATTATGCCTCTATAGCCGTTAAAAACTTAACCGATTCTAGTATGGTTGGTGCAGTGAGCACAACAGAAGATGGAAAATTTGTTTTCAAGGGGTTAAAACCTGGCAGTTACAAGTTGTATGCTGCATTTTTAGGCTTAAAAAATACCACTAAAGATTTTACCATCTCAACAGATAAACTTGATATCATCTTGGGCGATATTATTTTAGAAGGCGGCGCAATAGATCTGCAAACGGTTGATATTAAAGCAGAAATTCCGCCAATTGTGGTAAAAAAAGATACCCTTGAGTTTAATGCAAGCTCGTTTAAAGTAGTAGAGAATGCTGTAGTAGAAGACTTGCTAAAGAAATTGCCAGGAGTAGAGGTAGATAAGGCAGGAACAGTAAAAGCCCAGGGCGAAACCATTACAAAAGTTAAGGTAGATGGTAAAGAGTTTTTTGGGAATGATCCTTTATTGGCCACTAAAAACCTTCCGGCCGATATGATCGATAAAATTCAGATTATAGATGAACTCTCAGACCAGGCACAGTTCACCGGAATCGATGATGGCTCGAGAACCAAAATCATTAATATCACCACCAGAAAGGATAAAAAAAACGGTTACTTCGGAAATAGTACAGGAGGTTATGGATCTAATGACCGTTATGATGTAAATGCGAACGTTAACCATTTTAATCAGGATAAACGATTAAGTGTAATTGCCCAGTTCAACAATGTAAACAAACAAAACTTTGGTGGTGGCCTGGGTGGAGGGAATGGCGGTAGTAATGGTGGCCGGGGTGGAATTACCGATACCAAGGCTGGCGGATTTAATTTCTCGGATGAATATGCCGATCAAACCGAAGTTAGCCTGAGTTATTTCGTTAATAAATCTGATAACCTTATCCTGTCGAATAGTGTAAGACAAAATTTATTGGGTAATGAAACTACTGTTTTTAATAACAATCAGGTCAATAATTCCGATCGGTTAAATCACCGCTTAAACTTTATGGTCGATACCAAGATTGATTCATTGACCTCGCTCCGGATACAGCCAAATTTAAGTTATACCGATAACGAGAGCCTGAACAACAGCACCTATACCCGCGATTTTAATAAGTATCTGATTACCGGATCACAATCGTTAAGAAATCACAATACCGCACCATCCATTAGCAACAACATTTTATTGCGTAAAAAATTTATGCGCAGGGGAAGAACGTTATCGTTAAATTTCAGTACCAATATCAACAATAACGACGCTGATAATTACAACAATAACCCTGAGTTAAAAGATAGTGCAAGCGTGCGGACTCCAAAATTAACCAATCAATTTAACGATCAGGAGAGCGAATCCATCAATCAGAATACAAGATTGGTATATACAGAGCCCCTGGATAAAACCTTGAGCTTAGAGTTTAATTATCAGAATGGTTATAACCACAATACATCCGATCGTTTTACCTATAATTTCAATCCAGCTACCTTACAGTACGATCTGTTGGATGAAACTTTTAGCAATGCCTATGAAAATACCATTTTAACTAATTCAGCGGGTTTTAGCTTTAATAAAATGGCGAAAAAATACAACTGGAATGTGGGCATGGCGGTTCAGAACACTGATCGCACAAATAACAATATCAGCAAGGGATTTGTACTCAAGCAGAACGTTTTCAACTATACGCCTTCAGCCATGTTCAGGTATAATTTTAGCAACAGCAAACGTCTGGTATTTAACTATAGGGGCAGTACTAACCAGCCAACCATTCAGCAGTTGCAGCCGATCCGGAACAATACCAATACGCAAAGCGTTCCTGTAGGTAACCCGGATCTGAAACCCGAATTCAATAATACCCTTCGCGTAGCCTACAATACATTTACTGTCGGAAAAAACAGATCCTTGTTCGTGAATTTAAACCTGACCCAAACCGCTAACCGGATTGCAAATAGCAGTAGCTTAATTCAAAGTGGCGAAGACCAGGGGAAACTGGCTATTACCCCGGTGAATGTAAGCGGTGTTTATTCAGGGTCTATTTCCTCTTCATTAAGTTTGCCGATTATGGCCGAGAATAAGCTGAATTTCCATATCAATGTTAGTGGTAGTTATGATAGGGATGTAAACTTTACCAATTCTTTAAAAAATATTACCAATAGTTGGTCTATTACCAATGGTTACCGCTTGGTTTCCAATTTAGATAAGCTCGATTTAACAGCTGGTTTAAATGGTTCGATTAACCGTGCAACTTACTCGGTTCAACCTACTTCTAATACACGCTATTATACCTTCAGCCCGAATATAAGCGTAAGCTATTTGTTCCCGGGGAATATCCGCTGGGCAATAGATGCCGATTATAACCAGAATACCGGAAGAGGAGAGGGGTTTGATACACATTTTACGCTCGTAAATTCTTACATCAGCAAACAGTTTTTCAAAAACAGGGGAACCTTTAAAGCGGCGGTAAACGATTTGCTGAACGAAAACCAGGGTGTAAGCCGTACAGCTAATAACAATACCATCCAGGATGTGAGTTATAATGTATTGCAGCGTTATTTTATGTTTTCGTTTACCTATTCGCTTAACCGGATGGGCGGTAAAAACCGCATCAGGGGCGGCGAAGAAGGTGGCAGGAACCGTGGTGGCAACGGCGGCGGGGGATTTGGCGGGGGCAGACAACGGAACTAGATCATTTTAAGGTAAAGCTGTGCAATTTATATCCCACGTACGACTATCTTATTTGGAATAAATCTAAAGAAAGGTTAACTTGCGCCAAATTTAGCACATGAAGCTGTCGCATCTAAAAGTTGGAGAAAAAGGAACAATTGTAGCTTTTACAGATTTAGATATGTCTGTAAAGTTAATGGAGATGGGCTGCTTGCCAGGTGAGGTGGTAGAGGTAGAGCGATTTGCTCCTCTAGGCGATCCAATGGCGATCCGTGTTGCTGGTTATCAGCTTTGCTTGCGTAAAAGCGAAGCCGATGTTATCATTATACAATAAATAAGCTGGGTTTGGATATTAAAGTTGCGTTAGTTGGTAATCCCAATACAGGTAAATCTACTTTATTTAATCGTTTAACAGGGTTAAATCAAAAAATCGGAAATTTTCCAGGCATCACTGTTGATAAGAAAACAGGTTTTACAAAACTTGCCAGTGGTAAAGAAGCTGAAATAATAGATTTACCCGGAACCTATAGTTTATATCCAAAAAGTGCTGATGAAAGTATCGTTTTTCAAGTACTTGCCGATAAAAAGAACAATAGCCACCCTGATGTTATTGTCCTCATTGCCGATGCTTCCAATTTAAAGCGTAATATGCTTTTGTACTCACAAGTGGCAGATTTAGGCATCCCTATGATTTTGGCCCTGAATATGATCGATCTTTCGACTAAGCAGGGAATTGAGATCGACCTGGATAAACTTGCAGAGAAACTGGGCGTTCAGGTGGTTCCCATTTCAGCACGAAACAACATTGGGATTGACAAACTAAAACAAGCCATTGCCAATACCAATAAAATTGCCACACAGTTGCAGGATGTGGATGTGAATTTTCTGGCTCCTGAAGCGATTAACGCCATAAAATCGAAGCTTAATTCTGATAACGATTATTATGCGCTGCAGGTTTTGCACCAGCATGAGCATTTAACTTTCTTTACCGAAAAGGAACAAGAAGAAATTGAAAATATAGAGCAGTCGCACCACTTCGAATCTTCAAAAATTCAGGCTGCAGAAACCATTGCCAGGTACAAACACCTCAGTACTATTTTATCTGATGTGGTTGTTGACAAAGGAACGGAAAAGAAGTTTTCTTTCAGTGATAAATTAGATGCTATTTTAACCCATAAAGTATGGGGATTTGCCATTTTCCTGCTGATTCTTTTTGTTATTTTCAATGCCATATTTGCCTGGTCATCCTATCCAATGGACTGGATTGAGACTGGTTTTGGTTTTATAACGAGTACCGGTCACGAGTATTTACCAGCAGGCATGCTTACCGATCTGTTATTGGACGGTGTTGTTGCCGGGCTAGGCGGCATATTCGTGTTTATTCCGCAGATTGCAATCCTTTTTGCCTTTATATCCATTTTAGAAGATACCGGCTATATGGCCCGTGTTACCTTTATGATGGATAAAATTATGAGCAAGGTTGGCCTTAACGGTAAATCGGTGGTGCCGATGATCGGTGGTTTAGCCTGTGCAGTTCCGTCCATTATGGCTGCCAGGAATATCGAAAACTGGAAAGACAGGATGATTACCATCATGGTTACCCCATTAGTAAGCTGCTCGGCAAGGCTTCCGGTATATATTTTAATCATTTCGTTAATTATTCCTTCTCAAACCGTTTTAGGTATTTTTAACCTGCAGGGACTGGCGCTGATGGTGATGTACCTAGTAGGGATAATAGCTGCGGTATTGGTGGCTTGGGTAATGAAATTCATCATTAAAACCAAAGAAAGGTCTTATTTTATTATGGAATTGCCGGTTTACCGCATGCCAAGGTGGAAAAATGTGTTCTACACCATGTACGAGAAATCGAAAACCTTTGTTTTCGAAGCGGGTAAGGTAATCATCGCCATTTCCATCATCCTTTGGGTAATGGCTTCTTTCGGGCCGGGAAACCGTTTCGAAAGTATCGATAAAAAATACGAAACCGCTTTAACTGATACCACAAAAAATGCAGATCACATTAAAACCCTGGTGGCTACCGAAAAGTTAGAAAACTCTTATGTAGGTATCCTTGGTCATTGGATCGAGCCTGCTATCCGCCCTTTGGGTTATGATTGGAAGATCGGTATTGGTTTAATTACCTCTTTTGCTGCCCGCGAAGCCTTTGTAGGTACTATGGCTACCATTTATAGTGTTGATGGCGGTGATGAGGATACAAGCACCATTAGGGAACGCATGTCGGCCTCGGTTAACAGCCGTACCGGTTTGCCTGTGTATACTTTTGCTACTGGTATTTCATTAATGCTTTTTTATGCCTTTGCCATGCAGTGTATGAGTACGGTTGCGATTGTTTATCGCGAAACTAAAGGTTGGAAGTGGCCTGTAATCCAATTAGCCTATATGACAGCCATGGCTTACGTTGCCGCACTTATTGCTTACCAGTTGTTGAAATAAATAGATCCGTCATTTCGAACGGAGTGCAACGCAGCCGAGAAATCTGTCTTGATAATGCTTTCTAACTTATATCAGGATTAAACATGAGTTGAGAGAATAGTTTTTTACAACAACATATCCCTGTGTTGTCACCCCGAGCGGAGTCGAAGGGCGTTATTAAAATATTATAATGATTAGGAGAGCAATTCCTGTACAACTTATGTGAGCTACCTCCCGCTTTCCGTTTTACTTTGCCTGCGGCTTCGTGTTCACTTCAATCGGGTCTAGGTGGCCTGGTAAGTGCTACTATTTTTGGCTGGGTGCTTAACCTGCGCAAGCCCTCATTTCTAAACCCGGTAGTAGCGGCAACTTCCGATACAAACGCATTCTCTTTCTCGTTTGTCGCCCTGATGGATGAAGCAGGTAAATGGTCTTGAAATATCGTCATTTCGACCGCTGTGGAGAAATCTTTTGAATTTGATTTCAATAACTTGGTACAAAGATCTCTCCATTTCGCTGCGCTACAGTCGAGGTGACGAACATTTATTGGAGTCTGTCAATGATCGTGGAGTTGAAGAGTCAATAGGCAAATTGCTGTTTATTGCACAAATCTTCGTTTCTAAACCTGGTAGTAGCGGTTCCGATTTTTCATCGGAATTAGCGGATAACGGGACTGCTGTTCCCGAAAGATTGCTGAATGTCCATTTTCAAAAAAAAAACACGCCTTAAAAAAAGCCACAGTTTTATTTGTCTTTAACCTTTCCGCTTTAGTCTTTCTGCTTTACCCCAGCTCAATCTGGCGCTTTATGCTCTCTTCTAACGAGATTAAAGTCTCCGTACGCTGAATACCGTTCACGGCCTGTATTTCTTCGTTTAAAACGTGGCGTAAATGATTGGTATCCCTGCAGATGATTTTGGCAAACATACTGTAGGCACCGGTAGTATAATGCAATTCTACCACTTCTTTAATTTTGCTCAATTGTGCAACTGCATCTTTATACTGGATTCCTTTCTCCAGGTAAATACCTAAAAAGGCACAAATATCATATCCAGCTTTCTGAGGATCAATGATTAAGTGCGAGCCCTTAATGATCCCCATTTCCTGCAGTTTCTTCATCCTAACGTGTATCGTTCCGCCCGAAACAATCAGATCTTTAGCGATTTCTGTATAAGGTTTAGTGGCATCCTGCATCAATTGCTTCAATATATCGATGTCGAGGTTGTCAATTTCTAAATTGGAATTGTCTTTTTTAAGCATATTTTTGAATTATGATAAGCGAATTTACGAATATTTATCAATGTTATAAAAATAAAATTAAATGTTTAAAATATTTGCAAGGTATTGGTTGTTCCTTTACATTTGTATCAAGCAATTAACAAAAAGGAAACGTTCTTTCAAAATTGCATAACATAATGTAGGGTGGTGAAACAGGCAGACACACCTCCTTGTCTCGGTGGCGGAGAATAATGGGAATATACCGGTTTCGGTACTAACCACTCCTTGAAGGTTCGATTCCTTCCCCTACAGCGGCTTTAGTCCTAAGTCAAGAGTCCATAGTCTTTAGTAGACTTACGACTGCAGACTTTGGACTAATGACTAAAATTGTTGGGTGGTGAAATTGGCAGACACGCCTCCTTGTCTCGGTGGTGGGGAATAATGGGACAAACGCAGTTTATTGGGTTGACCACAAATTAATTTTTTGAACTGTAGCTAACTACCCCTTGAAGGTTCGACTCCTTCCCCAACAGCATTTTTTATGAATAATAAGTTAGTTAATCGAGCAATCCTGGATAGGTTGCTCTTTTTCTTTTTTAGGCTAGTTTTTTTCATATCCATCATATATTTATAGATATATTGTTATATTACCAATCAAATTTTATTCGTTCAATGCCTGTGATGAAGAAACGCGTTTCGATTAAGGATATCGCTAAACAATTAAATATTTCCATTACAACTGTATCGTTTGTAATTAACGGGAAAGCAAGAGAAAAAAATATTAGCGAATCGCTTACAAAAAAAGTTTTAGAACTGGTTGCTGAATTAAATTATCAGCCCAATACCCTCGCAACAAGTTTAAGAACAGGCAAAACAAAAATTATCGGATTCTTGGTTGATGATATTTCTGAACCTTTTTTCTCGGGTATAGCACGCCGAATTGATGAAATTGCTTCGAGCCTTGGTTATAAGATACTTTTTAGCAGTACCAGGAACGATACCGAAAAAGCAATAGAGTTGCTGCAGATTTTTAAAGACAGGCATGTTGATGGCTATATTATGGCCTTGCCTGAGGGATTGGAAGAAGAAGTTAAAAAACTGATTCAAACAGATGCACCTGTAGTGCTGTTCGATCGGTACGTACAGGACGTTAAAACAGATTATGTAATAATCGATAATCAAAGCAGTACCTACGAAGCTACGGAGCATCTCATTAAGAATAATTATAAAAGAATAGGTTTTGTAACCATCGATACTTTACAGCAACAGATGGTAGACCGCTTGGCTGGTTACGAAAGCGTTGTAGAAAAATATAACTTGCCGGCAATTGTAAAAAAGATTAAATATGTAAACTCTGCCGACTCAATTGAGGAGATGATAAAGTTTTTTAAAGCAGAGAAACAGCTAGATGCGGTTGTTTTTGCCGCCAACTATATTTGTTTAGACGGATTAAGAACTTTCAGAAAACTAGGTATTCAGATCCACAAGGATATGGCGGTTGTTTCTTTCGATGATTTCGAAATCCTGGAGTTTTGCGAGCCTCCGGTTACGGCTATTGCACAGCCTCTTGAAGCCATTGCCGAAAACGTGATGAAAATTTTATTAAACAAGCTTAAAAAAGCAGGAAAGTCTGTCGAAAACATGCAGGTATCGCTACCCACCATCCTAAACGTTAGAGGTTCAAGCGCAAAGAAATAAGGCAATAAAAAAGGGAATAGATTTAAGTCCATTCCCTCTCCGATTGTATTTATACAGATTAAACTGTCATTACATCTTTTTCTTTGGCTTCGGCATGTTTGTCAACCTTGATGATATAAGCATCAGTTAATTTTTGCACTTCGCCTTCGCCTGTTTTAATCTCGTCATCAGAAACACCTTCACCTTTCAGTTTTTGAATTTTGGTATTGGCGTCTTTACGGATGTTACGAACGGTAATGCGGCCTCTTTCGGCTTCTTCCTTCACTTTTTTCACTAAGTCTTTTCTACGCTCTTCTGTTAAAGGCGGCACAACCAGACGGATAACAATACCATCATTTTGTGGATTGATACCAATATTGGCTACTTGAATAGCTTTTTCAATTGTAGTTAAAAGCGATTTTTCCCAAGGTTGGATTACGATTGTTCTGGCATCTGGTGTATTTATACTAGCTACTTGTGATAATGCTGTAGATGCGCCATAATAATCCACGAAAATACCATCCAACATTCCAGCTGATGCTTTACCAGCTCTGATTTTAGTTAATTCAGATTCACAATGATCGATGGCCTTTTCCATTGCAGATTGAGCATCCATTAATTGTAATTGTATGAGGTCGTTCATAATTGTGTGTATTTCTACAAAAATAATAATTTTTATTCCTTATTTAACCAGGGTTCCAATAGGTTCGCCATTGGCGATTTTCATGAAATTGCCATGTTTGTTCATATCAAACACAATAATCGGCACTTGGTTTTCTTCGCAAAGGGTAAATGCGGTCATATCCATTACGTTAAGCCCTTTATCGTAAACTTCTCTAAAAGAAATTTCTTCGTATTTAGTGGCCAATGGATCTTTTTCAGGATCGGCAGTATAAATTCCATCAACACGAGTTCCTTTTAAAACAACATCAGCTTTGATTTCGATCGCACGTAAAGCTGCTGCAGAATCGGTTGTGAAGTATGGGTTGCCGGTTCCGGCACCAAAAATAACCACACGGCCTTTTTCTAAATGGCGAACAGCTCTTCTGCGGATAAATGGCTCACAGATCTGCTCCATTTTAATGGCAGTAAGTAAACGTGTTTTAATACCCACTTTTTCTAACGCATCTTGCAGGGCCATAGAGTTGATAACTGTTGCCAACATGCCCATATAATCGGCCTGCGCCCTGTCCATCCCACTTTTTTCGGCGCTTAAACCCCTAAAAATATTTCCTCCTCCAATTACGATTGCGATTTCTAAACCTTTATCGTGTACGGCTTTGATATCTTCTGCGTATTGTTTAACGCGTTCATTATCAATTCCATATTGTTTTTCGCCCATTAGCGATTCTCCGCTAAGCTTTAATAGGATGCGTTTGTATTTCATGACCTCAAAAATATTAACATTTTTTTAATACCAAGCTATGCTTTTTAATAATTGATGTAAATATTTAAATAGAAATATCGGTTTGAAAAAAAAAGGTTAATTTACTAGATGCGCTGCCCCCAAATAGTGTTACTTTTTGGGGGCAGCGCAAAAGAAAATATCTAATAAATTGATTACTAATTAAAAATATAACGGACACCGAATTGTGCCTGCCAGCGCGAAATCTGATCGGTGATATTTTTATATGTTGTAGTATACGGAGTTAAATTTGCTTTGTCTTGATAAGGAAATGAATAAGTGGGCTTCCCCGACACTGGATCTAAACCTTTATATGCCAATAATACCGCGGTATTGTAGGTTGATAGCGGAATGTTTGGTGTTTGGTATAGTCCCCAATCGCTATTTAACAGGTTGCCAACGTTGATAATGTCTAAAGTAAACTGAAGCGTACTTCTTTTCCCTTTAGGGCCAACAAAGAAATCCTGCGCGATGTGAAGATCCGCTCTTTTAAAGTACGACATGATGGCGCCGTTTCTTTTTGCAAATTCACCTCTGTGTTTGCTCAGGTAACTATCTTGGCTAATGTAGGCATTTAACTGGTTCCAGATCTGAGCCGCTGTACGGGTATCGCCAACAAAATCGGGAACCAAAGTGATGTCGCCTTGGTTTTGTGGGATGTAAAGCAGATCATTTGCGCCACCATCATTATTAATGTCGCCAGATGAAACATAACTAAATGCACCATTATTAGCTGATTCGAAAATTAAACCAATTGTGGTTGCTGCATGTTTAAAATATTCTCTTTTGTAGCTTAATGAAGCAATGACTCTGTTGGGTTGAATGAAATTGGTGTTGGCTAAAACATCTGAATTTGCATCTCCTGCAATAGCTCTTTGCGACCAGATTGAGCTTGCAGTAGAACCGCCATCATTAACAGATCTTGATTGGCTGTAAGTGTAAGCTACACTTGCATTAAATCCACCGAAAAAAGATTTTTGCAACTGACCTGTAATGAAGTAAGAATAGCCTTTTTTGGTATTCTGCATATAAATGAATGGCGAAATTGATGGATTGGCCGCAGTAGTACCAGTCTGTGTGGATTTTACGGTATAACGCTGTTGTCCTTCAATTCCAGGAAGGGTAATTAAACCTTTATCATTGTTTGGCAATGCCGCATTGGAGAAATTTACGGCATTGATATCTTTGGTGTATGAAGCTTCTAAAGTTGCAATAATACCCATTGGCAATTTTTGATCAACAGCAACATTTGTTCTCCAGATCTGAGGGTATTTAAAATCTTTCGAAGCCGCATCTACCTCATAAGAAGTATTGGCGGTTGCGGTACCAGGTGCAGGACGGTTGGCATTTACATTCGGATTAAAAATCAAACGTGGATCGCCAGGGGTAGAAACGGTACTTGAGCTAAATAATGTTCCAGTGTTAGAGGCCTGGTTAGAGATCCAAACATAGGGCACCTGACCTGTAAAAATACCGGTTCCACCGCGTAATTGTGTGGTTTTGTCACCAAAAACATCGTAATTGAAACCAACACGTGGCGAGAACAATAATTTTTTGTTCGGGAATTTAGAAATATCTACCTGCAAACCATTTTGGAAGGTTAATGCTGCCAAATTTGGATTTGGATCTAATTTGGTTGGGAAATAGGTATAGTCGGCCCGTATACCATAAGTTAGTTTAAAGTTATCGCTAACCTGATACTTGTCCTGTGCATATAAACTCAGGTTATAAGATGACATTTTTGCAAATGGAAATGCACCATCCGCCAATGCAGAATTACGGTAAGAATAACTTACAGCAGGTTGATTATTGATAAAATCATCAGCAGTTCTGAAATAATATAAACCGTTATAATTTGGTGCAAAACCATTTAAAAATTTATTTAACTGGTTACTTGTTCCGATGGTAATTTCATGTTTACCCGCATAGATAGAAAAGTCATCAGAAAATTGGTAGATATCGGAGTTTAGCAAGTTGTTTGCAGTAAAAACCTCGTATCCAAAACTGGTTAAAATGCCTCCATTTCCGTTGCCTATATCAACCATTGGTAATTCTGAGCCATTAGACTCGCGGAAATCTCTCAAAGCAGAGTAGCCAAGTGTTAATTTATTCGACATGCTATTGCCGATTCTGGTATTTAACTCAACTATACCGATGTTAAAGTTGTTATTAATGGTATAACTCGATCCGAAGTAGGGCATAGAAGTTGAAGAAGGAGAGCGGCTACCATTTAAACCTGCAGGAATACCCGATCCGCTGGCCACAACCTGCCTGTTAGACTTTAAATAGAAATACTTTGCGCTTAAAGTATTGTTCGCATTAATATTCCAATCTATTTTAGCAGTGATTTTATCACTTTGCGTTTTGTAAGGATAATTCTCGTAAGCGCCGGTAACATAGTTGTATTTGCTTAACAAATAGTTCGATAATTTATCCAATGTGGCTGCATCAGCACCCGAAACATTGGCTCCTGATAAACCTGGTCGTGAGGCTACAAAGGAAGTAGCAGGTGTGCTGATCCGCTCTTGTTCGCCCGAAACAAAGAAAAATAATTTGTCTTTAATAATCGGTCCGCCAATATTTAAACCGCGTTGGTTATACTTGAAGTCTACAACCGGTATTTTTGTAACCCCCGCTGAGTAGCCTGTTAAATCGGTACCTCTCGTATAGTAATAGGCCGAGCCCTTAAAGTCATTTGTTCCCGATTTTACAATGGTATTGATACCCGCACCGGTAAAAAATCCCTGACGGACATCGTAGGGTGCAATATCTACCTGAATCTGTTCAATCGCATCCAGTGATATTGGCTGAGAGTTGGCCTGTCCACCTAAACTGCCAGATAGTCCGAACGAGTTGTTAAACAAGGCGCCATCAACGGTTAGGTTGTTATAAGAACCGCTTCTGCCACCAAAACTTAAACCGCCAACTGTTGTTGAATTTGCTGATGGGGTTAATTTGGTGAAATCTGATAATGAACGGCTGATTGTTGGAAGATTATCAATCTGCTGTCTGGTAATGGTTTCTCTGGCTCCGGTCCTGGATGAATTGATTACTTTATCCTGCGTTCCTTTTACTACAACATCGGCTAGGTTTTGCGATGTTTCTGTCAGCGAAGCATCAACCCTTAAATCTTCTCCGATGGTTGTACTCAGGTTTTCTTTAACCAGCTCGTTATAGCCGATATAGCTTATTTTAATGGTATACGGCCCGCCTACACGTACGTTTGGTAAGTTGTATCGCCCGTCAGCCCTCGTAATTGTTGCGTATCTTGTGCCTGATGGAATATGCACAGCAGTAACTGTTGCACCGGGAATTACCCCTTTTTGATCTTTAACTGTACCAATAAATGATGCAGTGGTAACACCTTGTGCGAAACCATAAACGGTTACCACAAGCATAAATGAGAATAATAGTAGCAATTTTTTCATTAGTTCATGTTTTTTTATTGGTGATGAAGCAATTATAATTTGTTGTTACCCTTATCGTACTTAAAATTATGATATTTCACTCAATTTTCAACAAAAATACACTGACTTAATACTGCTAATGTTCTATTTAAATTAATTAATTGTTAAGTGTCTACCTTGTTCAGGAAATATCAACTTTAAATCTTTCGATTTGCCTGAAATTAATTGTTTTTTTACTTTTTCGGTGGTTTTCTGTGGAGGTTTGGTATGGGTTACAATAAAAGATATTCTTTTAAAAGCTTTTTCATTAGTTAAACTTTCAAGTTTCGACAGTTCACTATAAAAAAGCTTTGGTGTAAGGTGCCCGAATAATTGTTTATCAGGTTGTTCATTTGGGAAAGAAACTTCCAAAAAGATTGCTTTTAATTGGCCTTGATTAACCAACGGAGATATGGTTTGCCATAAGTTGGCGAGTTTGTCAGATTTTTCAATTTCATCAGCGCCGGTATCTCCGAGGTACAATACATAACTATCATTGTGACTGATTAAAAAAGCAGTACTTTTATACGGATTTCCATGGCTTAGTTCAAAAGCCCTTACTTTCATTTCCGTTCCATCAAGCGGATAGGTATTGCCTTCAATCAATGGAAAATAAGTATACTTTTTTAGTTGTGGTTTTTCGCCTTCATTTGCAAAATTGGCCCAGGCATCCCAGGTAAAATATTTATCCCTCAAAATATTCAGGACAGAAGGTATGCCGTAGATGTTTTTAGATGTATCTGCCGGAGAGTTGATAATCAAACCTGCTACATGATCTAAATGTGCATGTGAGATCAAATATCCCTTAATCTGTTTTCGCTGAATCTCTTCACTTATTCCTCTTAATGATTTATATTCAATGGCTTTTTGAATACCGGCATTTATGGTGCCTGCATCTAAACAAACATAATTTTCGCTGCCTTTGGGAGCAATCATATAAGAGGATAAATTACTCTCATCATCTCCGCCCTTCACCCCAAGGGGGATTATTGTAAAAGCAGTACCTATTTCTTGCCCCCAGGAATTACTGGTATAAACAGACAGTAATATTATCGCCGCAAGGATTTTTTTGAACATGTTTAATTAATTATATCGTTTCGCCTTTAAATATGACTTCTTTTAAATTCAGGCCATCATCAAGTACCAATAAGTTTGCCTGATGTCCGGTTTTTATCGTTGCAGTAAGATTTTCTATTCCGATCAATTGGGCAGGGTAGAGCGTTCCCATTTTAATTGCATCATTTAAGCTGATATCACAATGTAATACACAATTTTTGACAGCTTCTAACATGGTGAGCGATGATCCGGAAAGCGTACCATCAGGCATCACATATTTATTGCCTTTTTGAACATGCTGATACGGCCCTGTTGAACAAGCGGTAACCGCATCGGTGATGAGGAACAAACGCTCTTTTAAAAGTTTTTGGGAAAATTTCACCACCGCGAAATCTACATGCTGCCCATCGGCAATGATACTGGCCATGGCCTTATCATGGTTAAAAACAGCTGTTGGTATTCCAGGTTCGCGATGGTGGATGGGGCTCATGGCATTAAAGAGGTGGGTGGTGGTTTGAATACCTTTATTATAAGCAGCGGTTGCCTCATCAAAGGTTGCGTTGCTATGCCCTAATGAAACCACAACGCCATGGTCTAATAAGTACCGTATTACTTCATCATCCTGGATTTCTGGTGCTATTGTCATCATTTTAATTACACCATCTCCAAAATCGATTAGTTTCTTAATTTCATCCAGCGAGGCTTTACGTACAAAGGCCGGAACATGGGCACCCAGGCGTTTTGGATTTAAAAATGGCCCTTCTAAATGTAGCCCAAGGAAGTTTTTTGCAGATTTACGGTGTTCTTTAGCTGCTTTAATACATTCATCAAAAACTTCAGGAGAATTTGTTGCCATACAAGCTAAAAAACCTGTAGTCCCTTTTTTAAGCAGGTCATTTTCCATGATGCTTAATGATTCAATGTTTGGCTCGGCTGAAAATAACCTGCCGCCTGCACCATAAATCTGTAAATCTATAAAACCTGGAACAACAAGCGAATGGCTGGATGCTTTATTGTCGCTTTCATTAATACTGGAAATTAGAGAGCCATTAATTATGATGTCCTGATTCTTTTTTAAATCGTTGCCCTGAAAATAGGAAGTGGTGGAAATTACTTTAGGCATATCAAACGTTTGAGTAAATTTAATCTTACACGGTCAAAGTTAAATATTGTAGCTATATATTTGGTTAATAAGATAAAATAACCAAATGAATGAAAATCAGCCAAATAGAAGAAGTTTTTTAAAGGCCGGACTAACTTTAGGTGCTGCTGCCTTAGTAGCGCCATCTGCAGCCATTGCAGGCGTACCCCTTGGAGACGATGAATTTAAAATAGCAGTTGGCCCTTATCTCCAAACCAATTTCAGTAACGAGATGACCATTCTTTGGTTAACCAATAAAAATGCTGCAGGCTGGGTAGAATTTGGAGAGCAGACCGATCAGTTGAGCCAAAAAGCTTATGGAAAGGCTGAATTGGGTTTGATGCAGGCTAATAGTAAGTTAAATGCCGTAACGCTCAAGAATTTAAAACCAGGAACAAAATATTATTATAAAATTGTTTCGAAGGAAATTAAAGACTTCCAGCCCTATAAATTAACTTATGGTGTAACGGTAAGTAGTGCTGTTGAAGAATTTGTGAATGCCGACCAGGCGAAAGAAGAGGTTTCATTCTTAATGATGAATGATACGCACGATCGCCCGGAATCAATCCCTCAATTGTTAGCGCTGGTTCCAGACATGAAGCAAGACTTTATTTTCTTTAATGGAGACATCTTCGATTATCAAACAGATGAGAAACAGATTATCGAACATATGCTGCAGCCCTGTGTAGATAATTTCGCGAAGCATACACCTTTTATCTACGTAAGGGGCAATCATGAAACACGTGGTAAATTTGCACGTGAATTTCCGCAGTATTATATGCATGTTGGCCATGCATCTTTTACCTTAGGTCCTGTTCGCTTTGTAATTTTAGATACTGGTGAAGATAAAGAAGATGCACATCCAGTATACGCGGGTATTGTAGATTTTGACGATTACAGAGTTCAGCAGGCTGAATGGTTGAAAACAGAAATAAATTCAAAGGAATTTAAAAAAGCACCATTTAGAGTTGTGTTAATGCATATCCCGCCACGCTTTTCGGGCGATGCGCACGGGCCAAAACATTGCACTGAACTATTTGAGCCATTATTGAATCAAGGTAAAGTAGATTTGGTTTTAAGTGGCCATACCCATAAGTACATGGTGCACCAACCCGATAAAGCATTAAATCATTACCCCTTAATTATTGGTGGCGGGCCAAGGACAGGAACAAGAACAATTACCAAAATAAAAGCTGATAAAAATAAATTAGTTGCGAGTATGCTTGATGATTCGGGCAAGGAAGTGGGTGCTTATACTGCGCTTAAGAAGTAGGATGGCACAACTGATCGTCATTTCGAGCGGAGTGCAACGCAGTCGAGAAATCCATCTAGATAGGTCTCTCCATTTCACTACGTTTCAGTCGAGATGACGGGGAAATTATTGGAATATAAGGAATAAAAAAAGCCCCAATTTCTTGGAGCTTTTTAATATGTTTTTTCAGTGCTTATGCACCTAATTGTACGCGTTTGAAAGCTGTTACTGTTAAACCTTTAGAAGTGTTATCTAAAAATTTACGAACATCAATAGAGCTATCTTTAACAAATTCCTGGTTTAATAAAGTACTGTCTTTGTAGAATTTGTTCAATTTACCAGCAGCAATTTTCTCAACCATTTCTTCTGGTTTGCCTTCTTGACGGATCACGTCTTTAGCAATCTCGATTTCACGTTCAATAGTAGCAGGATCAACACCGTCTTTATCAACAGCAACTGGGTTCATTGCAGCAATTTGCATAGCAACATCTTTACCAGCTTCAGTAATATCTGCACCATTAGCGCCTTCAAATACTACTAAAACACCCATTTTACCATTAGAGTGGATATAAGAAACGATTTTCTCGCCAGATATATTTGCATACTCTTGAATAACGATTTTCTCTCCGATTTTACCGGTTAGTTCAGTTATCGTTTCGGCAACTGTACGTCCATCTTCCAAAGTAATCGCTGATAATTCTTCAGTAGTAGCAGGATTATTGGCAACTGCAGCAGCTAAAACAGCTTGAGCTAGGTTACGGAAATCTTCAACTTTAGAAACAGGCTCAGTTTCACAAGCTAAAGCAACTAATTTACCATTTGTGCCATCCGCTGAAACATTGATTGATACCAGACCTTCAGAAGTAGCATTACCAGAACGAGCGGCAGATACTTTTTGACCTTTTTTGCGCAATAAATCAACAGCAGCTTCGAAATCGCCATTAGCTTCTAATAATGCTTTTTTGCAATCCATCATACCAGCACCAGTTTGTTGGCGTAGTTTATTTACATCAGCGGCAGTAATTTGTACTGTAGACATTTTATTTCCTTTTTTAAATTTTACAATCTTGTTATAACAATTACAGGTTACAAGTTACAAGCGCCAAGTTAAACTCATGTTAAGCCAACTTAAAACCTGAAACCAGTAACCTGCAATTAAAAAATATTACTATTCTTCTGTTTTAGTTTCTTCTGATGCAGACGCTTCAACTTCTGCCTCAGCAGCTTTTTTACGTCTTGGCTCTTTTGCTTCTGGAGCATCAGCCGCAGCTTTAGCAGCTACCGCTTCTTTTTCGGCCTCATCATCTTTTTCGCGTTTACGCTCATCTAAACCTTCTTCAATAGCTTTGATAATTACATCAGTAATTAAAGAGATTGATTTTGTAGCATCATCATTCGCCGGGATAGGGAAATCGATGTTAGAAGGATCAGAGTTAGTATCAACCATCGCAAAAGTAGGGATGTTTAATTTTAACGCTTCAGTAACTGCAATGTGTTCTTTCTTAACATCAATTAAGAATAATGCTGCAGGTAAACGGTTTAAATCAGCGATACCACCTAAAAGTGATTCTAATTTAATACGCTCACGTTGAATCATTAAACGCTCTTTTTTAGATAAGATCGAATAAGTACCGTCTTTAGTCATTTTATCGATGTTAGACATCTTTTTGATTGACTTGCGAACAGTAGCAAAGTTAGTTAACATACCACCTAACCAACGCTCGGTTACGAAAGGCATGTTTACTTTTTTAGCTTGTTCAGCTACGATTCCTTTTGCTTGTTTTTTTGTTGAAACAAATAATACTTTACGTCCTGATTTTACGATTTGTTTAATCGCAGCCGCAGCTTCTTCAGTTTTAGTTAAAGTTTTATTTAAATCTATAATGTGAATTCCATTACGCTCCATAAAAATGTAAGGAGCCATTTTTGGATTCCATTTACGGGTAAGGTGACCAAAGTGTACACCTGCATCCAATAAGTCTTGATAAGTTGTTCTTGCCATTGTCTTTGCCTCCTGTGATTAACGTTTACTGAATTGGAATTTCTTACGAGCTTTAGCACGTCCTGGTTTCTTACGCTCAACCATACGCATATCACGCGTCATTAGGCCTTTAGCACGTAATGCAGGTTTTTTCTCCGCATCTAGTTCAACAATCGCTTTAGCAATAGCTAAACGAACAGCTTCTGCTTGTCCTTTTACTCCACCACCTTGTACATTTACAGTGATATCATAACGACCTACAAGCTCAGAAACTTCTAAACTTTGGTTTACGATATATTGCAATGGTAAAGTTGGGAAATATACTTTGTGATCTTTACCGTTAACGGTAATTGCGCCAGCACCATCTTTTAAGTAGATACGTGCAACAGCTGTTTTTCTTCTTCCTGAAGTGTTAGTAACTGACATTTCTTAAAGTTTAATGGTTT
>Ga0157369_10000413_pt1 | contig 56589 bp, 60 predicted proteins | sample C25metaG_FD_113461 | JGI IMG/M metagenome (GOLD analysis project Ga0157369, IMG submission 113461) | Corn rhizosphere microbial communities from Kellogg Biological Station, Michigan, USA - C2-5 metaG | ecosystem: Host-associated > Plants > Roots > Rhizosphere > Soil | place: USA: Michigan... | reverse complement strand
CTGTTTTGTTGAAATGCCATAAAAAATAACCCTTTCGTTAATTCTTGTTGATAGCTATATGCAGTCTAGGGGTTAGTACCCACGAGAACAGCGAGAGGATATTTCGGTGGCCGCGCTTATATTTGTTTAGTGCGCTAGTCTTTGAAAGAGGCTCGACATTCATTGAATGCAATGTATTTACAATAGCACAAGTGGCTTATTTTTGCAAGATGTAATGCGTTCCAGCTCTGAGGTTACATTTTTGCTTTAATGTCGGTAATCATATCGCGGATCTCAGCCGCCTTTTCAAATTCTAGATTAGCGCTGGCAAGTTCCATTTGGCCAGTCAAATCTTTGACAAGTGATTTATATTCATCTTTTGGAATCTTCTTAAGATCAAGCTTCTGGGGCTTGTCTTTATCTTTATCTGGAATAATCGCCCGAAGTCCTTCGTCAATTTCTTTTGCGATACTCGTCGGCGTAATATTATGCTGCGCATTGTACGCCTCCTGTATGCCGCGACGACGATTAGTTTCATCAATGGCAGCCTGCATTGAGCGAGTAATACGATCAGCATACATAAGCACCGTTCCCTCTTGGTGACGAGCGGCTCGACCAATTGTCTGTATTAAAGCGCTTTCACTACGCAAAAAGCCCTCTTTATCTGCGTCCATGATAGCGACCATACTAACTTCTGGCAGATCAAGTCCTTCACGGAGCAAGTTAATGCCAATCAAAACATCGTACACCCCTGTACGAAGGTCCTTCAAGATGTCACCGCGCTCTAACGTATCAACCTCACTATGAATATAGGCGGTCTTCATACCAAGCTCTAATAAGTATGAACTAAGGTCTTCAGCCATACGCTTCGTCAGAGTCGTCACAAGCACGCGCTGATTTTTAGCAATACGCTCGTTAATCTCCGCAATTAAATCGTCAATTTGCCCGTCAATTGGCCTAATTTGAATTTCAGGATCTAGGAGTCCAGTAGGTCGAATAATCTGCTGAGCGGGATCAGGTGTATGAGCAAGCTCATATTCACCCGGCGTTGCCGACACGTAAATCGCCTGGTTGATGTGTTTATCAAACTCGGTAAAGGTCAGTGGCCGGTTATCGAGGGCGGATGGCAAGCGAAAACCGTGCTCTACGAGCACTTCTTTTCGCGCACGGTCACCATTATACATACCACGAACCTGCGGTAGCGTCTGGTGACTTTCATCAACAAGCAGGAGAAAATCATCTGGAAAATAATCAAGAAGTGTCGCAGGTTGCTCGCCCGGCTCACGATTTGTAAGGTATCGACTATAGTTTTCAATCCCTTTTACAAAGCCTGTCTCTTCCAGCATTTCAATGTCATATTTTGTTCGCTGTGACAGACGCTGCGCTTCAAGGAGCTTATCATGGGACTCAAACCAATCAAGTCGCTCATTAAACTCACGCTTAATATTCTCGATCGCAACAGCAAGTTTTTGCTTTGGTGTCACATAGTGACTACTTGGGAAAATCATACATGTCGCTGGCTCGCTAAGAATCTCACCCGTCAGCGGGTCAATCTGTGTAATGCGATCAACTTCATCTCCAAAGAACTCGATACGATACGCAATGTCGCTACCCGCTGGAAAGACATCAACTACGTCACCCTTCACACGGAATGTACCGCGATGAAAATCAATATCGTTGCGCTGATACTGAATGTCAGTTAATAGCCGCACGAACTTATCTTGCTGTCGCTTTTCCCCTCGCGTGACAACAATTGACATGTCTCCATAGTCTTCTGGCGAACCAATACCGTAGATACAGCTCACACTTGCGATAATGATTGTGTCACGGCGCGTTAGCAATGCTGTCGTCGCAGCGTGACGAAGCCGGTCGATCTCGTCGTTGATCTTACTATCTTTCTCAATATAGGTATCACTACTCGTGATGTAGGCTTCTGGCTGATAGTAATCAAAGTAACTCACGAAGTAATGGACTTCGTTATTTGGGAAAAAAGATTTAAATTCGCTATACAGTTGCGCAGCCAGAGTTTTGTTATGCGCCATAACGAGCGTGGGTACCTGACGGTCTTGGATAATATTAGCCATAGTAAAGGTCTTACCAGAGCCCGTAACCCCTAGTAGCGTTTGCTCACGCTCGCCATTTTTTAGCCCAGCAAGCAGCTTACCGATGGCATTTGGCTGGTCACCAGTTGGCTTATATTTCGTCTCGAGATGGAATTCATCACTCATCTCTTATTATTATACGCTACTTCAAAACCCACCTGCCGCTAAAGGGGTGGTGGGTTTTATTCAGCTCTGAAAACTACCTCAGTGCAGCCGTATTAGAAAAACAAATAAATAAGGGCACCGATTGCCGCGAGTGTAATGAGATTCACCAAAATCGCACTGAATACCGACATGACCTCGAGCTCTTTGAGACGCGGCATCCAGTCATTAGTCGAACCCGCCACCGCTCCCATAGCCAAAGCAGCAATACTCATAGCGGAGAAGAGGATAATCGCAGCACTACGCTTAGCGAGATACATGTGCCCTACCCTCGGCCGGCACGCTCGGCACTCACCTGAGAATCCGTACCGTCATGCTTAAAATCAGCATATTTTTTATCAAGCGCATCAATAACCTTCTGCACCAAGCGAACGGGGTCGGTATCGTAGATAACTTCTTTTGCGCCTGGCGCTTCGATATTCTCCAAAAGAACTGGTATGTAATCAGCTAAACCGCCGCTGCCAAGCAAGACACCGCATACTTTGCGGCTCTCAAGCGCCGTGGATAGTTCGTGTAAACTTCCCATGCGCCCACCGACAGTGATGATAGCATCGCTACTGCGCACCAAATGCACATCACGACCCACATACTCCATACCAGTAAAGTTAATGTAATCAAATTCTTTCGTCGGCAAACGATAGGTCGCAACATGCTCACGAAATGAGGCCGCGGGAGAAAAGCCGATTGAAAGACCGCGCTCACCTTCAACCGCCATGACGCCCATAGCGGCATAATGCGGTAGCCCGACTGTAGCGCCAGTAAGGAGCGTCTTTCCTTGGGCTGATATCGCTTTGCCTAGTTCAAAAGCTAATTGATGAGAGCGTTTGACTGTATCACCGCTAGCTGCCCCTGAAACACATATTTGATAGCGCATCGTCTTAAATCTCCTCCGTGTGGTAAAAGTCTGGCGCCTCAGCCAAGTACTTTTCAACTTCTGTTCGTCGAAGAAGTCCCGCCTGCGCTCCAAGTTGCTGCACAACACTCATACTGTTAATTGGCGCCCAGTGCAGCGCAGTTTCAAGCGACTCGCCGAGCGCAAGTGCTGCAACAGTAGTTGAGGCGAAAGCATCACCTGCACCGGTTCGATCATATGGCGGCTGAGGATCTGGGTAATTTGGCATTTTAATAATCTTTTCACCGTCAGATGCGTACGCACCATTTGGCCCATCAGTAATAACGACAATCTTTGGTCCGAGGGCGTGGAGAGCCGAGGCAAGCTCAGAGATCGATGCGACGTCCTTACCAGTAACTAGCGCAGCTTCTTCGCGGTTCATAAAGACAATGTATGAACGTGCGTAGACGGCCGCCAACTTCTCAATTCCCCACTTGAAGTGAAAGGTACCTGGCTGGAAGACGAGCTTTGTATCTGGATGTTCATTAAGGTAGGTGATCATATCTTCATGTAACTGCCAAGCTGACTCACTAATCATGGAGAGATAAATCCAATCAGGAACAACAGTTGGCGTTTGCCACTTATACTCGTAATCTTCGTACTTAATCAAGATTGTTCGATCGGCCCCATAGCGAAGGACATAGTGATAGTTCGACTTCATGTTTGGACTGATTGACATGACTGAGGTGTCGACGTTTTCGCTCCTTAAATAGGTCAGTGACTCTTCCGCAGTCTTATCATCACCCAAGAAGCCCATTAACCCCGTGCGAAGGCCAAGTCGCGCAAAAGCAACTGAGGCATTAGCGGAGTTTCCGACAGCGTCTACAATATCGACATGATCATATGGTGGTTTTGAACCAAATTCCATACTTAGGCGCTGTTGCCCATGTTCGTCAGTGTGCACTTCCGCTTGATCTTCGCGTAATTTAATAAAAGCATCAGTGACAATATCACCGATAGTCAGGATGTAAGGAGTGTCCATATCTTGTTGCCTTTCGCTTGTTTGTGTTTGTTGCTCGTTTGCTTGATTGTACCATATCTCTGAGAGGCCAGCTTGTTCTACAAAGTGATGCACCACCTGTTCATCTGTCCGCTCGTGATCGCTGTAGCGTCGTACAAGTTCCCGGCGTAGATTATATTGCATGTGCTGTGTCGTCTGAGCATCAAGCGCCACGCTGCTATTGTCACGGACATCATCACCATTAAACGAAATTACCCGCCCATTAAATGACAAACCGACGTACGCCGTATCAGCAAAGAGCACCTCATCGTGTGCTCGCGCCCGAAGTGCATTATACAGTTCAAGTGCTGTCGTATCAGCAGGGTCGAGCCCTATCTGACGCATCACATGATGCGCGCGTGTAATAACGTCGCTAATCAATCGGACGTCAACGCCCGAATGCCCCGTAGCGCGTTCCAACTGCCGCAGCGCAGTCGTAAATAACGGCTCCTCCGCCTGCAGTAAATCTTGTAGAAATTTTGCCATGTTATGTCCCACTCCCTATCTGTTAAAGATAGTATATCACGTTCATGCTAAAACGATTTTTCAGATATAGGCATTTCGTGTAATTTTGCCTCAGATGTCAAGATGCCCACTTTCGCTCCAATCTTTGTCACGACTGACGTCGAGTTTGCACTAGCAAAAAGTATTGAATGCTTGAGAGATTTACCCTGCGCCCATTGCGACAAGAAGCCAGAACCAAATGCATCACCTGCTCCCGTTCGGTCAATGACTGGGACGTCTTCGTACATACCAGCGCGTACCACTACATTACCATCAGTCGCAACCACCCCGTTTGGTCCATCGCTCACGATTGCAACAGGCACATAGTGCATCGCGTGGCGGGCAAGCTCCTCGAGGTCTTCGCCTTCAACAATTGTTTGCATCTCCTCTTTATTGAGCGAGAGAACATCAACATCTTCAAGTAAGGCTTTGAGTTTCTTTGGCTGATTTAACTCACCCTTACCTGGGTTAAACATAATCTTAATACCAAGATGCCGTGCCTGGGTGAATATCTTATCGAGGGCATCCATACTTCCTGCCATACTTGAAACATACAGCCAATCTGCTCGACAGTCAGTCAGGTCAAAGTTTGCCGCATCGTAATGAGTTGAAGCACCTCGGTATGTGAGGATAGTTCGCTCTCCGCTTGGCGCAAGTAGCAACACTGAGTATCCAGTATTGTACTTATTAGAATAGCTAATATGGGTCGTATCGACACCTTCTTGATCCAGATCATTCAAGACGGCGAGTCCTGCCGGATCGTGACCGATTGTGCCCATAAATTGACTGTGCAATCCTTGGCGAGCAAAGGTTACTGCAGCATTGGTCGCCCCGCCGCCAGTGCTGAAGGTAATGTTATTAACATCCGCCTTTGCTCCTAGTTCAAGCTTCATGAAACTTTCGTGTGGATTCTCAACAACTGGCGTAAACTCATCGCTATGACTTAGAAAAACATCTTGAACGGCAGCGCCAATGGCGAGTAGTCTTGGGGTCGACATCTACTGAACAGCCTTTCCGGCACTACCAAATGCGTTGATCTTCTCCTCCACTACTTTCTGGACTTCACCGTATACTGTTGGCATCAGCTTAACAACTGCGTACTCATCAGGATTGTCGGCGAGAACTTTTTCAAGCGTTTTACGGAAGACGTAGCGCATGTCACTATTGATGTTAATCTTGCTCACCCCAATACGAGCAGCCTCTTCGAAGTAATGAAGTGGCGTTCCACTTCCACCGTGCAAACTAATCTGACAATCAATTGAATCGCGGATTCGCTGTAGTAATTCTAGGTCAAGCTCCTTTGGCACGGGATACTTTCCATGTAGGTTACCGACAGCCGCAGCGTAAGTATCAATTCCCGTTGCTTCAACAAAGGCTTTCGTACCCTCTGGGGTGCTAAAGGTTTTCTTAATTTCCTCGTAGTCGATGGTTTCGGTATGGAGGTTTGATGAGCCGCCGAAGTAATGCGGTTCCGATTCAACTAACGCACCCGTAAATTTCGCGTAGTCGACAACTTCTTTTGTTTTTTCAATAATCTCTTCTGTCGTCGCATCATGATTGGCTTGTGAAATATCAATATGGATAAATTCAAAGCCCGCATCGATTGCTCGTTTACAGTCTTCAACTGAAGGGCTGTGATCGAGATTGATGTACATTTCAATTCCGTACTCAGCGCGGTAATTATCAACCATGTCGCGAATGTTTTCGAGGCCAAGTGCCTTCACTTCACCATCACTCACTTCTACAAGAACAGGAGCATTTAATTTTTGCGCAGCTTTCGCTACGGCAATCAATGTCTCTTGGTTGTCGATATTGAAAGCACCAACAGCAAAGCCTTGGCTTCGGCTACGTTGCATTAAGTGACGTGCTCGAATGGTATTCGTACGAATTTGTTTAATTGTTAGTCCCATACTGTTCTCCTTAAAATCCCTGATGGTAGCGGGGCATGTCGCTAATAAATTGTTTCACTCTTTCCGTCACCGATGCAGCATCTAGCTTAAAATGCGTCATTAATTCTGCCGGCTCACCGCTTTCACCAAAGCGATCTTGCATCCCGATTCGACATAGTGGCGTTGGTAGTTTTTCACTTAGTAGTTCAGCTATAGCACCGCCAAATCCACCAGCAACCTGCGCCTCTTCGGCAGTCACCACGCGACCTGTCTTGCGTGCACTGGTGAGAATTGCTGCTTCGTCAAGTGGTTTAATGGTCGGAACGTGAATCACCTCTGCATAAATACCCGCCGCCTCAAGTAGTTGTGCTGCCGCAAGGAGCTGATAAGTCATTGTCCCCGTACCAAGCAAGCTCACATCATGACCCTCGCGCAGAACGTACGCTTTGCCAATTTCAAATGGAGCGTCTTCAGTGCTAAAGATGGGTGTTTTATCGCGAGCGAGACGCATGTAGGTTGGCTTACCGTTTTCTGCAATTGCGCGCGTCGCTTTTTCGGCTTCAACGCTATCGCCAGGTGCAATAACTACCATATTTGGTAAGACGCGCATTAAAGCAATATCCTCAAGCATTTGATGCGTCGCACCATCTGGACCTACACTAATACCCGCATGTGAGCCGATAACCTTCACTGGCATATCATTAAGGGCGATTGTAGTTCGGATTTGCTCCCAGTTACGTCCGGGACTAAAGGCAGCATAGCTACTGGTGAATGGAATCTTCCCTGCTCGCGCCATGCCGCTTGCGACAGTAACGAGATTTTGTTCAGCTACGCCAATCTCCACAAAACGCTTTGGAAATTCCGCTTTAAATAGTGACATCTGCGTACTATCAGTCAGATCAGCACAAAGCGCAACAACTTGCTCGTTTGCCGCACCGGCTGCCTTGAGTCCACGGCCAAATCCCGCACGAATTGGCTCTAATTTAACGGCATCACTAAAGATATCTGGATGTAGTGGGTAATGCATTATTCAATGTCTCCTGAGGTAATCTTGCCATTGAGAGTTCGCAGCTTCTTCAGTGCCTCATTAGCTTGTTCTTTATTCGGCGGCACACCATGCCACTTATAGTCATATTCCATAAAGTCGACACCCTTACCTGGAATAGTGTGGGCAATCACGACACTTGGTTTATTGGTAATTGCTCGAGCCATACTTGCGGCATCGATAACACTTTCGATATTGTGACCATCAATTTCTTGGACGTGCCAACCAAAAGACTCCCACTTGCCACGGAGATCTTCGAGCGGCATGACTTCGTCAGTTGAGCCATCAATTTGAATATTATTACGATCAATAAAAACAATGAGCTGAGAGAGCTTGTATTTACCAGCAAACATCGCCGCTTCCCAGATATTCCCTTCGTTTAGCTCGCCGTCACCAGTCACAACATACACCCAGCGGTGCTTAGCGTCTTCAATATATTGCAGTGTATACGCATAGCCAGCAGCTTGCGATAAGCCACTTCCCAGTGGCCCACTCGTATTTTCTAAGCCTGGCAGTTTTGTTCGCTCTGGGTGTCCTTGTAAACGACTCCCTAGCTTACGAAGACTCGTGAGCTCTGCGACATCAAAGTAACCACGCTCTGCCATTGCAGCGTATTGCACGGGCACGGTATGTCCATTACTAAGGAAAAACATGTCTCTCTCTGGCCATTCAGGCGTCTGCGGATCAATGTTCATAATATTAAAATAGAGCGCCGTGACAATGTCAGCCAAGCCAAGCGGACCTGCGCTATGGCCACTTCCAGCCGCCTCTAACATGCGAATGATATCTTGACGGACTTCATTTGCTTTTTGTTCTAGTTGCACTAATGTTAATTGCCCACTCACCATTAAATAACCCCGTGCTTATTAATTTCACTTACCAGTGTAGCATAAACACTTTTGGGATCTGCTGCGTCTGCAATAGTACTACCGACGTTTAAAACATCCACCCCACCTTGAGCGAGGCTATAGGCATTTTCAATATTAACTCCACCATCCCAACCAATTTCAACATCTTGTCGAATGGCTCGAATTAAGCGAACTTTTTCAAGCTGCATTAAACTCGCCGTCCCACCCTGCTTGCCAAGATCGCCACTAAAAATCATCACATGGTCAGCTGCTTCAATTGCAGGCGCAACAGTGCTTGGTACTGTTGATTTTAAAAGCGCAATGCCAGCTTTAATACCAGACGCCTTTATTCGCTGCAAGATTGGGACGATGTCTTCCTGTGTCTCCGCATGAAAAATAATCATGTTTGGCTTGAGACTAATTAACGTTTCGAGATGATCACTCGGGCGAGCTACCATGGCATGAATATCAGCCGTCCAATCCTGTGGCCACCATACCTGTGCGGCACCAATCAGGAACGAAGGAGCAAACTCTCCATCAGAAATATCAATATGGATGCGTTCTGCATAGCCGTGGACGCGCTCAATTTGCGTCTTATAGTCTTCGGATGTTTCTGCAGTAATGGTTGGTGCAATAATACTCACAGTCTATACCTCATCAATCTGCGCATTACGTCGCTTATACCTTGCCGCGTCGGCAAAAGGCGTCGTAAGCCATGTATCAATAATATCTTTCCAGGTCGCAGCGTCATTTGCCAACACGCGTGATGGCAGACAGAGTACATTGCTATCGTTGTCGTTACGGGTCATTTTAGCCTCATAGGCGTCCCATATGACGCTTGCTCTGATACCACGGAAGCGATTCGCTGCCATACTCATCCCCTGACCGCCGCCACAGATTAAAATCGCGCGCGCATCGTGCGCTGGATCGCTTAATACTTTGTGCGCTGCGGCATGAGCGAACTCAGGAAAATCATCTGCTGGATCAAGTTCCGCACCACTAACATCTTTCACGTCGTAGCCACGTTGCTGTAAATACGCGTTGACCGCTTCTTTCATTGCAAATCCCTGATGATCTGCGCCTAGATATATCTTCATAATTTAAGTATAAGCATTTTCACCACAAAACAAAAGCGCCTCACTTAATTCGTGAGGCGCTGTACTATTACTGTTACTTAACGCAGCGCTCGGCCAACATCGGCAACTAGCTCAACGAGGCGATTACTGTAGCCCCATTCGTTGTCGTACCATGCAACAACTTTAATCAAGTTACCGCCAACAACATTTGTTAGTGGAAGGTCGACAATTGCACTATGGCTATTCCCCTTAAAGTCACTGCTGACAAGCTCTTCGTCAGTCACATCAAGAATACCTTGATAAAATGGCTGTTGCGCCGCTTCGCGGAAGACAGACTTAATTTCATCGATCGTTGTGTCGCGCTTCAATAGCACTGAGAAATCACTCATGCTCACTACTGGAGTTGGGACACGCACGCTTAAGCCACCAAAGACACCTTCGAGAGCTGGTAGCGCCTTCGCTGCTGCAATACTCGCCCCTGTCGTTGTAGGCACGATATTCTCTGCGGCAGCACGAGCTTCACGAAGGTCCTTTGCTGGAGCGTCTTGAAGCTTCTGGCTGGCAGTGTAGCTATGGACGGTAGTCATTAAGGCTTTTTCAATCCCAAAGTGGCTTTCAAGAACAGCCATCACGGGAGTAATACAGTTCGTCGTACAGCTAGCGTTGCTAATAACGTCTGTGGCTGTTTCGATCTTATCTTCGTTAACGCCGAGCACGATTGTATCTGCGCCGTCGCCCTTAGCTGGAGCAGACAAGACAACTTTCTTTGCCCCACCGCCGTCGATATGCGCACGAGCCTTAGCTGGATCAACAAAGAAACCAGTACTTTCAATAACCACGTCAACACTGTAGTCGCGCCATGGAAGCTTGGCTGGATCCATCTCAGCAAGCACTGCGATATGCTTCCCGTTAACGATAATTCCTGTCTCGTCATGACCGACTTCGTGTTGATACGTGCCGTATGACGAATCGTGCTTCAGTAGATGAGCTAGTGTTTTTGTATCTGTTAAATCATTGATTGCAACGATTTCAATATCGCTTCGTTCAAATGCAATTTTAAAGGCGTTTCGGCCGATGCGGCCAAATCCGTTAATTGCCACCTTTACTTGACTCATGAATGCAACTCTCCTTGTTGACTAAGCTTTAGCATTATCAACAGTATATACTGTTTCCACTCGTACTGTAAATTACAGCAGCAATTAAAGAACTCACCGTGCGTCACTTCGCTGACTCTGTAAGGATTTACTCACTATACATAGATCGTGATCACCTTGGTTTATTCGCGATAATAGAGTACACCTCACGTCTAATATCGTCTATACTATTACCTATGAATAAACATGATCTACTCGACCGTGCGGCGCCTCATTATGAAGAGGACCAATTACTCGAGCTTGAACATGCCATCGACTTTGCCAGTACTGCCCATACAGGCCAGAAACGTAAAAGCGGCGAACCCTACATCATTCACCCACTTCACGTCGCCGACACACTGGTTGATTGGGGCATGGATATTGATACCGTGCTTGCCGGCGTTCTTCATGACACTGTTGAAGATACAACAGCGACACTTAACGAGATTGAAAATCTATTTGGCCGCGACGTTGCCTTTTTAGTTGATGGCGTCACTAAGGTTTCTCAAGCACGTGCTGGCATGCAAGATCTAACAAATTATCTGCCACAGACCAAAGATAATCTCTCAAAACTACTCATCGCTGTCGGACAGGATGTCCGTGTCATCATCATCAAACTAGCCGACCGTTTACACAACATGTCAACGCTCCAGCACATGACACCTGAAAAGCAGAAGAAAATTGCTCGTGAAAGTCTGGAAGTCTTCGCGCCAATGGCAGATCGTCTAGGTATGGGTCGTGTCCGTATGCAAATTGAAGAGCTGGCGTTTAGCTACTTAGAGCCAGTCGAATTTCAACGACTCAAAACACTCATGCAAAAACGGCTTGGAAAAAGCACGCGTAAACTTGGTATCGTTCGACATGAAGTTGAAGTTGAACTAGCGAAGCACGGCATTAAATTTGAAGTAAATGGACGTGTTAAAAGCATCTATAGCCTCCATAAGAAATTAAAAAAAGTCGATAACAATATTGACGATATTTACGATCTTATGGCACTGCGCGTGATTGTTGAAAATAAGGAAGATTGTTACCGAGCACTTGGCATCCTACACAGCATGTACCAACCAATGATTAGCCGTATTAAAGATTACATTGCCATTCCAAAGCCAAACGGCTACCAAAGCCTTCACACGACCGTTATTACCCCAAATAAGCAAATTGTAGAATTTCAAATTCGTACGTACGAAATGCACGAATACTCTGAACGCGGTCTTGCGGCCAGCTTCCATTACCACGAGCAAAAATCTCATAAAGACTATGCAAAACGTAAGGGTAAGTCTGCGACACTTCCCGCCCACTTACAATGGATCAACCAGCTTCAAGAAGTGGCACAGCGACTTCGTGATAATGAGGAAATTTCCCAAGATCAGCTGAATATTGACCTATTTGGTAATCGTATCTTCGTCTACTCTCCAAAAGGTGATTTATACAATCTCCCTGAAGGCGCGTTACCTCTCGACTTCGCCTATCTCGTTCATAGCGACATTGGCAAGCACGCCTACAGTGTGCGCGTTAATGGCAATATTCATGCCTTCGATAAACCACTTCAAAACGGCGACGTCGTCGAAGTTGTCACGCGCAAAATGTCCCAACCAAAGCAAGCATGGCAAGAGCTTGTCACGACAACCCATGCCCGTAACAAGCTTCGCGCTCATTTACGACAACTAGGTGTTATCGAAAGCCTGTCTGGTGCTGCGGCCATCATACGAGACAAAGCTGCTCGTAAAAAGAAGTAAATTCTATTGCGCGTCGGATTATACTACCCTACACTGAGAGTTAGCTTTTAAACATAAGGATTTTTCATGCAACCCGACAATAACGAGTTCCGACCGCAAACAAATACTAACCCCGAACCGCAACCACAACAGGTGCCGCAACCACAGTCATGGCAGTCTCAGACACCAGTTACACCACAGACCCAGCCGGTGTCTGAAGCAGAAGCACCAACCCAGCCAATACCTAATCCTGTAGCGGTAGAACAACCACAAGTAGCCCCTCAGTCAGTTCAACCAACGCAACCTGCCTTTGCGCCGCAGCAACCCGGTGCACCAATACAACAACCAGCGCAGGATCCAGGTAAGGTATTTAGCATCCTCGGACTCGTCTTTGCCTTCATCGCTTTTCAGCTACCAGGACTCATCCTGTCTATCATTGGTTTGAAAAAATCAAAGAAAGCAGGTTTCCCAACAACACTTGCTGTCGTTGGTATTATTCTAAACAGCCTATTCATGGTAGTTGGCCTTGGCATTATCGCCGCGTTTACCTTGGCAGCATATAACGGTATCCAGCAACGTGCCCAGGAGCAAGGTATCGTAACTATCGCTGACTCAATTTACAACCGTACCGAGGCGTATTACGCAGCAAACAACAGCTATCCAACTATCGACCAGTTACGTAACGCGACTGGTGCTGCTGCACTAGAAGACGACGAGAAGGCCGCATTGAAGGATACAGCCACCCCTACTGACAAAGAGGTTGGCTACCAAAGCTGCACCGACGCAACAGGCGCGATCACTGGCGCAAAAATTTACGTTCGCGCAGCAAGCGATCAACAAGTCACACCTAATGGTATTGTGGGCATCTGCGACGAAAATGCCGCCAGTAATGCTGACGCTACTAGCTCTACTTTCGAACAGCAGTAGCCTCAACTTTCACCATATAAAATAACCGGCAAACTTGCCGGTTATTTTATATGGCATTGCTACTACTTTGTATTCCAACGCTCAATTGATTCGTGGATGATAGCTTTCGCCTCAGCCACGTCACCCCAGCCCTTAACGACCGTACTACCGGCCTTCTTCAAGTCTTTATAGTGCGTAAAATGATGTTCGATTTGCGCAATCTTCTGCTTTGGAAGATCTGCTAGCGTATTGATAGCGTTGCCCGTACTGCGGTCATCTGCTGGTACAACGACAATCTTATCGTCTACTTCACCATCGTCTACAAATTTCATGACACCGATAACTTTTGCTTCGAGGAAGACGCCAGTTGGAAGTGGTGCATCTGTAATGATCAGTGCATCAAGCTCATCGCCGTCTTCATCAAGTGTTTGCGGAATAAATCCGTAGTTAGTTGGTTTTGCAAAAATTGCAGGATCGACGCGGTCTAGTTGCATAACTGCAAGCTCGCGGTTCCATTCAATTTTGTGTGAACTTCCTTCAGGAATTTCGACCACAACATTAATGACACCACCATCGACATCACCTGGAGTTAGAATTGTATTAAAATCAGCCATATGCGCCTCCGTTATTTACTGTTACTATTGTACCAAATTTGTTATACTAAGCAGTAATTATGTTAGTTATCGGTCATCGTGGGGCAGCAGGCATTGCACCAGAGAATACGCTTGAGTCCCTGCGCGCCGGCGTTGATGCTGGGGCTGACATGCTCGAGTTTGATGTTCACCTCACAAAAGACGGGGTACCCGTTTTAACTCATGACAATAGCCTTCTCCGAACCCACAAGAAGCGGGCCTTCATACACAACCTAACATTCGAACAAGTCCAAACCCTCACTGCCGATGCACCAAACCCAATCATCTCGCTTGAAGCAGTGTTAGATGAATTTTACGGAGAAATTCTCCTTAATATCGAAGTAAAACAGCGCGGTATGGCGATACCACTCATTACCCTGCTTGAGAAAAAATATATTAGTCGTAGTAGCGACTGGGATCTATTTGTTTTCTCATCATTTCTTCCAGGTGAACTTATGGGAATTCGTCGGCTCACTAAAAAAGCCAACCTTTGGCTGCTTCATAAGCGTAATCCCTTTATCTTCATCGCCTACGCCCGTCGCATTCAATTAGACGGTGTCGGCTTTCACCGCTTATATATCAACGACTTCTCACTTGCAATTGCAAAGAAGACAAACTTGTTTACCTATGTATATACGGTAAATCGCCCAGCTGGCGCAAAGCAGCTGAGCGATCGTGGTATTGATGGCGTTGTATCTGATTACCCTGCAAAGATCTTACAAGGCATTAAAAAGTACGGACTTTAAATAACCTTTAGCCCGTCGATATATTCACGAATTGAGAGTGCTGCAGTTGCGCCCTCGCCAACCGCACTAGCAATTTGCATTGTCGCGCCGCTACGAACGTCACCACTTGCAAATACACCCGGCATTGTCGTTGAAAGATGCTGATTAGTCTTGATGAGTCCTTGCTCATCAAGCTCAATGCCACTATCTTTTAGGAAGCCAGTATTTGGCTTAAGACCAACAAAGACAAAGACACCGTCTGTTTCAATAACACCAGGGACGCCGTCTTCAATCACACTCACTGAGGTAACTTTATTGTCCGTCGCGGTAATTTCTTCAGTTGTTGTATTTAGGTGAACGGTAATTTTTCCTTCATCAACAAACTTCTGCAACTCATGCTGTAGCACTTCACTTGCTTTTATGGTGCTACGAACAAGTAAATCAATATGCGTAGTAAAGCGAGTAAGGAAGATTGCTTCTTGAATGGCTGAGTTACCACCACCTACCACAACAAGTCGCTTCTCGCGGTAAAATGCTCCGTCGCATGTTGCACAGTAATGTACGCCGCGACCATAGTACTCAAGCTCACCTGGTACGCCAATTTTATTGTAATCACTTCCAGTCGCAATCAGAACCGTTTTTGCTTTCACTTCGCTGCCGTCAACGATCAGGGTCTTGATATCACCGTCGTTGCGAATTGCCGAGACATCGCCAAACTCAATTGCTGCGCCAAAGCGCTCCGCCTGCTTTTGTAGCTGTTCCGCAAGTGTTAAGCCTGGGATTCCTTCAGGGAAACCTGGGTAATTATCAACCTGGTCGGTAATCGCGGCCAAACCACCAATGACACCTTTTTCGAACAAGACAGTTTGAATATCTTCTCGTGTCGTATACACTGCTGCAGCTAGAGCACTGGGGCCAGCGCCGATCATCACGACATCATGAATTTTGTCGCCCATACTAGTTTGCTGCCTTACCGATACTGTTAATCGTCAAGATAAAAGCAAGTGGGCTATTAGCTGGAATCAGGCCTGACGCTTGACTGCCGTAAGCCTTCTCAGCTGGAATGGTAAGTTTAATAGTCGAGCCAACCTTTGCGCCCTCGAGGCCTTCAGTCCAGCCTGTAATCACGCCATTTAAAGGCAAGTCAATTGGCGTATCAGTACCACTATGTTTTGAGCTATCAAAGATTTTACCGTCCGCAAGCCAGCCAAAGTAACTTACATTAATTGTATCGCTCTTCTTGACCTCAGCACCAGTGCCCTCTACGAGCACTTCTTTTTTAAGTTCTGTAACTCCCGATGCATCAAATGGTGTCGCAGTGTAACTACCGAGCGGTTCAGCCGTTTTTGCACGTTCATTAGCGGCATCCTTTTGCTGCTGTTCAAGTGCGGCAGTTTGCTTCGCCTGCTCGGCTTGATCAACTTGCGCGTTCTTTGGCGCCAACATCATAGCAATAAAACTACCTAGTGTTCCAATTAGCAGTACGCCTGCAATAACCCATATTCCAATTCGCTGACTATTCGTCGTGGCCATGATAAAAGACTCCCTATCTCTATTCGTATAATTACGCTTCATTATACACGGAATATGATTCCGACTCAAACTGCATTAGCGGTATACGGATTGCGTTTAGGCGCTAATATCGAAGGTACGCAGCTTCTTCTTCGCCGCTTCTGTTGTTCCCATCTGAAGGTGAAGAAGTTGTGCATAGATACCATCAGTTTTTGCCAGTTCTGCCGGTACACCCACTTCATCGACGCGTCCATCTTTAATCGTGACAATCTTATCAACATGCGCGATAGTGCTTAACCTGTGGGCAATAATAAGTGTTGTGCGACCCGCCATCAGACGATCAAGTGCTTCTTGCACCAAATGCTCCGCACGACTATCCAGGCTACTTGTTGCCTCATCGAGAATAAGGATTGGAGCGTTTTTTAATATCGCCCGCGCAATAGCGATACGTTGCTTCTGTCCGCCAGATAACTTAATACCACGCTCACCAATTTCACTATCGTATCCGTTGTCTAATTTCTCAATAAAGTCGTGCGCATTTGCAGCTTTTGCTGCTTCGACGACTTGCTCGTGCGTTGCACGCGGGTGTGCATAGGCGATATTTTCACGAATCGTACCACTAAACAGCGCTGGATCTTGAAAGACGGTCGCGATTTGGCTACGGAGACTCTTCTGTGTCACTGTGCTGATATCAGTTCCATCAATCGTGATAGCGCCAGATTGTGGCTCATAGAGGCGCATTAGTAAGTTCGATAGCGTTGTTTTACCTTCCCCACTCTCACCAACCAAAGCTAACTTTTCACCTGGCTCAATAGTAAATGTCACTTCTTTTAAAATAGCTCGGGTGTGATTATAACCAAAGTTAACATCACTATATTCAATACGCCCTTCGCTAATCTGAAGATTATGCGCCTGCGGCCTATCTTGAATTTCCGGCGCCAACTCCATCGCTACAACATAATCCTTACTACCAGTAATTGCACGCTGGAACTGATCAACAATAAAACTCATACTAAAGAGCGGTAAACGTAGGGCGTTAATTAATGTGATAAGCAGGACCATTTCGCCAAGCGTAAACTTACTCTCAACAGTCTGCACAAAGATAAAGGCAAAAATTAAGAAGAAGATGATCGACAGCACGACACCACGAACGACATCCATCTTGTGCCAGTAGTTCGATTGCTTACGGGTTAGGAGTACCGTTTGGTGATAGCGCCGACGGAAATGACGGTGCTCTAGTTTTTCCTGTACGTAACTCTTTACAACTTTAATCTGTGTGACGACTTCCGCAAAACGACCACTCGCAATGTCTGTCTCTAGGTTCTTTTCAGTCTGTAGCTTCTGCCATTTTTTACTAGTCAATGCTGTCAGCCACAAGAACGCAGGATAGATAAAGACAATCAGTAGCGAAAGCTCCCAGCTATAAAACCACACGATTACAAGTGTAATAACGGTCGTCAGCAACATTTGGAAGAAGTTATTGGCAAACATGTTGAGGAAATTCGATACTTCAGTAATCGCGCGGTTCAGTCGATTAATGATTGTACCTGTCAACTCGCCATCGTAGTAGCTCTGCGGCAACTTTAAAAGATGCTCATAATAACGCGTCGAAAGCTGCGCTTTAAGCTTTACACTCATAACATCACCAAGGTATCCGCCGTAATTTCGAATGACGGTGTTGGCGATATCAAGGCCGAATAGTGCTACTGCCAACCATAGTGCACCGCTGACGTTTGCTTGGCCACCTTGGACCACACTCACCATTAAGTTGGTAGCTGCAGCAAGGACAAATGGAATGGCAACGCCGCTGAGAGCAACGAGGATCGAAGAGATAGTAACACCTATATAATATGGCCAAAGGTTCTGTGCATAGCGAAGAGTTTTAATAATAATCTGCATTTGTCTAATTATACACCACCATCCCCTCTGTCGTGGCGATAGCGCTTATCTTTGACAGCAGATGAAACTTGCTTTATAACTTCCCCTAGGTCCTATCTCGATAATTCGATCGATACGGACAGACCCCCTTTCCAACCAAGGATGTGATCACCCAATGTTCAAATTCAAACTACCTGACAATGCGAACGACATCCGTATCGCACTCAATGTGATCGGCAATGGCATTGCTGCGCTAGCGCTGTTTCCCATTGTTGACGTAGCGTTCCGCTTCACAGAACCTCCAGTGAGAGTGGTCGCCTTTCTGATCTTAATGATTGGTGTTGCCGCGATCCTCTATTTCGTCATCGATCGGCGAATTCCCGCCCCGGAACGTCCCGTTATTGAGACCGAAGAAGCAGACGCGATGTTGGCCGAAGCTAAGACAACGGTTAAAATCCCAAAGATGCCAGAATATCCACCAAAGTCTGGCCCAGAGTCGGCCATCCTCTATCGCACAACCAGGAAACCCGTCGTTCTGACGCCGTATATACTGCTAGCAGTTTGCGCGCTCGGCTCAACGATTCTACTACTTACCGGTCAGCTGAATGTACAGGCGGTTAACGGCATATTCTTGTTTCTTGAGATTGTCTGCATCGTGTTAATCCTGTTCGACAGGAGACATGACACACTAATCAAAGAGCGAGTGTATACCGTGCTGCTATGCATATTGTTTGTCTTGGCAATGTTCTTCGCCTGGACATCCAAACAGCAGATCAACATCTATTTTGGTCAACTGGCGCTCATTACAATTAGCGTTATTGCCAAGATTTATCTTTGGAAGCGAACGACAATTGTTGCAACGAAAAAGGTCATGCTATATATGATCAGCACGCCGTTGGGGAACATTGCACCCAGCATTGAGATCAGAGCAGCGTCAGCGCCAAACATTACTCAGTCTCCGCTCGATATCCTGTTCAACACATGCACTATCCATCTCGACACGTCGTCTGAAGAAAATGGACGGTTTAAGTCACTGCGTTGGGTTAGGAATCCCGACGAAGTTCGACCATTATTTGGTCAGCCAACATCGACCGAGCTCAAACGCAATGAACGAGATGCGAAACTGCGTGCTAAAGCACTCAAATCGGCGCGCAAAGAACGGCGCAAGGAGAAGCGAGCAAGCTGACAAAAGGTACATCACTATATCCATGGAAAGGAAAACCCGGTCACGGTGTGGCCGGGTCTTTTCATAGCTCGACGAAATTATTCTTCGTCTTTAACTGCAACAAGCTGCGGCTCATCCCGCCAGACACGGTGCGGTCGCCATACGCCAAGCGCCTGTCCAAGCGGTAGGATATCAGAATACCCCATGAAATCAGCAAGGCGGCGCAGAACGGCAGCCACGATACCTGTAATGCGCAATTTGCGCCATTCAAAGACTGCCCAAAAGGCGCCGACGGGAACTACGACTGGTGGCATTACCGCCTTGTAGTCAGTTACAGGCTGCCCGGTAGCGACGTTTGTAATATGTCGCGCGACAAACAACGCGTCGTGAAGTGCAGTTTGTGCCAAGCCAGTAAATGGCGTCGCTGCATTGTCGCCAATGACATAGAGGCCATCTTTCACTTGGAGATGTGCGTCCACGACAACGCGGCCGTTTGGCGCTATCTCAAACTGATCAGCATTGGCTTTATAGAAGGGATGATTTGCCACTCCGGAAGTCCAAATGATTGTATCGCTCGTCATCAACTCGCCACTGACAGTTAGGAGATCTTCCGAGGCAGACTCTACGGTCTTACCTGTTTGCACTTTAACTCCGAGCTTTTCAAGTCGCTTCAATACACTCGCACTAGCTTTTTCGCTCATGCGTGGCAAAACGCGCGGTGAAGCTTCTACTAACGCAATATGCATGTTTGATTCAGTCACATGTAAATGCTTACTCAGCTTCTTGAGGTATGAGCCAAGTGCCGCAGCAAGCTCAACTCCCGTTGGCCCGCCGCCGATTACAATATAACGCTTGTCAACTCCACGACCTTCAACCACGTCAGCATAAATATGCTGCTTTAGCTCTTCAATTTCATCAGCCGATTTTACTCCGTAGGTATAAGTCTCAAGCCCTTGGATACCAAAGTATGTCGTCACCGTCCCGAGAGCAAGTACGCAGGTTTCATAGATGTACGTTTCGCCTGAAGCACCCGTCAATGTCTTCTGCGCGGAATCAATCTTCTCAATTGTGTCATGGATAATAGTGACATTTTTCTTGCCAGCAAAAATGGTCGTCAGAGGCACCCATGACTCTAAGTGACTTCGCCCCGTCGCTGCGCCGTAGAGTGCGGGATAATACTGAAAATCAGCCTTGGTAGTAATCAACGTAATCATTGTGTCGTGCTGCTTGGCAAGTTCGAGTGCAGTTTTTACGCCGCCAAATCCGCCGCCGACAATCGTAATATTCATGTGTAGTCAGTCCTTTATATTGGTTTTGGTTATCTATTACTTACATCATAGCAAATAATAGCAACAATACGCGATCGAATCGCTAAATAACAACTGCACCTGTATCGGCGATAACCGCAGTATTAACTTGGCTAATTAACTTCGCCACTTCCTCACCTGTTAGCGTGCGATCATGAGCCGTCAACTTAATGCGCACAGTCACGTTCTTCGTTGGTGCATCATCTGCTTGATAGATATCAACTGGCGCCACTTTCGATTCTAGGTCGATATCGTTCAGTGCGGTCGCAACGCTACTGACAATTTGCGCATAGAGCGTATCATTGCTGACTTGGTAGCAAATATCACGTTCGACGCCAGGATAGCGACTAAGTGGCGTATATTCACTCGTCAGCTTTGAGACGGCTTGATACAGTGCAGTTGTGCCAATTTCAAATCCAGCCGTAAATTCAGGAAGCTTAAATTCGCGCATAACCGACTTCTTGTATTCGCCAACGATGCCGAGATACGTATCAGTTCGGCGATCCGTTACAAGCGCCGAACGACGATATTCAAATGGCGCAGTAATTGAGTAGTTTGGATCTGCTTCAATCGGGCTAAATACAAGATCAAGCCCAAGGGATGCACCGAGGTATTCAACGAGCGCTTTTGCCTGGTAGTACGGACTTCCCTTTTGCGCCTTTTTATTTGTCACCGTGAGAGCAAGCATGTCCACTTCAACGGGAACATTCTCGTCAGTAAGACCATACTGTTTAGGGTGAGTTTTATTAAGCTCAAACAACGCGAAGTTATCATAGCCCTGCTTCACGTTTGCATACACTAAATTCAACAAACTTGGCGTGAGCGTTTGGCGATAATACTGTAAGTCTGGACTAATACTATTCGTAATACGATAAGAATGCTCAACGTCTTGGCCGGCTTTTTTTAGCATATCGCCGTGGACGAAACTGTACGTTAAGACATCATTAGCACCAGCGCGCACGAGTGCTCGACGCGCTTTTGCGCGAAGCTCGTCATAATTAGACGGTCGCGTCGCAGTAAAGTCGCGTAGCGGCAAGGTTGGCTCTACGCTGTCGAAGCCATTCAGTCGTCCCATCTCTTCAATGACATCTTCAACAATATGAATATCTGAACGCCAATACGGCGCAACGATCTGCACCGTGAGATCATCCACAAGTGCTGCTGCAAATTCAACATTTTGCAACGTATCAATGACATCGGCAGCCATAAACTTCGTACCTAGCGTTCCGTTCACCCGATCAACTGGGAGGATAATTGTCTGGGCTTCTTTTTTACCTGGATATGTTTCCGCGACGGCGGAAACAATCTTAGCTCCAGCATAACTATTCATTAAGCGCGCCGCCTCAACAAGTACTGGCGCGGTTAGTTCCGCTGGCTGACCTTTCGTAAAGCGCGTAATAGCTTCACTGAAGATACCATGGCGCATCTGTGTGGCGCGTAGGTTATACAAGTTAAACGTTGCGCTTTCCAAGATAATTGTCTTGGTATTTTCATCAATGAGCGTACTTGCTCCGCCCATAGCACCAGCAAGCCCAATAGCCGTTTCATTTGACGCAATGACGATATCTTCTGGCGTTAGTTCAATAGTCCGCCCATCGAGCAGTTCAAGAGATTCTTTTTCGCGACCAGCACGTACATGAATATTCGCCTCCGTACTTCTACCAACTGCAATAACCTTGTCATAATCAAAGGCATGCAATGGCTGACCGGTGAGCATCATTAAGTAGTTCGTCACGTCTACAACTGCGTTAATAGGTCGAACACCGACACGAGCTAAGTATGATTGGATGTACACAGGTGACTGGGCCTTACCATCCGCACCACTTAGAATCAGTGCCTGGTAACGATCAGACAATGTCGGGTCATCAATGGTCACTGTTGGCGCAACAATATCACCACTCGATGAAACGGTAGGATCGAGTTCGCGCAACCAATCTGGGGTGGTAAACGGCTTACCTTGGATAGCGGCAACTTCGCGGGCAAATCCGACGATCCCAAACGTATCAGGACGATGTGTCAGTGACTTATTTTCAATATCAAGCAGGTAATCATTAAGCTCATATACTTCAGCAAAATCGCTTCCCGGCGCCGCGTCAGCATCAACTTCCAAAATACCAGTATGGTCTTCAAATAAGTCTAACTCTTTCGCACTTGCTAGCATGCCGTTACTCATGACGCCGCGTAATTTACGCGCGCCGAGCACAAATGGCTCCGCATCGTTAAAGGATTCAGGAACGATACTGTTTGGTGGTAACCATGCAACGAGCATACCAGCATGAACGTTAGGTGCCCCGCAAACTACTTGCACAAGACCATTTTCGTCGCGCTCAACATCAAGCGCCTTGCCGCCATCATCAATCTTCGTCACGTTCAAATGATCTGATCCTTCTAGCTTGGCGCATTCAACGACCTTTGCAACGATGACACCTTGATACTTCTTGCCAAGATCGATTACTTCTTCAATCTCAACAAGGCGTGAGCCAATCAGCGTCGCAAGCTCATCAATTGAGACATCAATGTCAGTGAATTTTTTTAACCAGTTTACGGAAATAATCATTTTGCTACCTCAATAATTTTATTCTTGATTGCGTCGAGCTCATCGTCAGTTAGGTCAATAGCCTGTCGCTCTGTGGCGAGCGGCCAGTCCGGATCAACGTAGGTCTTTCCTGCAAATTCAACCGGCTGCGAGTAGCGCGGGATGACATGGAAATGAACTTCCGGATCCTTCATCATAAGTGCTAAGTAATTAAACTTCTCCGCACCAAAGGCCTCACTGAGCCACCGCTCGACGTCATGTGACACTTCAGCAAAGCCCGCCCACTGCTCGCTCGTCAAATCACCAAGTCGACCCTTATCTGATTTCGACATAATGATTACACTACCAATCGTGACTTGACGATACCGAAACAAGACTATCCAATCGGGATATTCTTTTATCACACCGTAAAATGGATCAGCCGCTACGTCACGCATTAATTGAATTTCCTTAAGAACTGCAATTTGCCAGACTCAAAATGTCGTAAATCTTCAATACCGTACTTCAGCATCACCAGGCGTTCAATACCGCCGCCCCAGGCGAAACCACGGTATACTTCAGGATCAATACCAGCCGCACGGAGAACGTTAGGGTGAATCATTCCACAGCCAAGCATTTCTAGCCAGTCACCTGGCTTACCGCCAATTGCGGCTGGCTTCTCGATGGCAAACTCTAGTCCCGGCTCTACAAATGGGAAGTATGCTGGCTGTGTTTTAACTTTCAATTTTTGACCATAGTACGACTCAAAGAAACTACGCAATGTTCCAAGCATTTGCCCTAGCGTTGCGTCACTACTTACGTAAACACCCTCACACTGATAAAAGGTATGTTCATGTGTCGCATCAACATCTTCATTTCGGAAGACACGACCGTAGCTTACTGCAGCGATATGACCGCCAGCTTCGAGGGTCGCCTTACCCTCTTTAAGAATGCGGTGCTGCATAGTGCTAGTGTGGGCGGGAGGGATAAATCCTTCTTCTGTCCGGAACGTATCGTAGCCATCACGAGCGGGATGATTTTCCGGAAAGTTGAGCGTTCCAAACATGTGGTGATCATCATCGATTTGACGAGACTCAATTGCTTCAAATCCCATGCGAGTAAAGATATCGACGACATTCTCAAGCTCACGTGTTAATGGGTGTTGAGTGCCTTGTTCGGTTGGTAGCAGCTGCGGCAGATGTGCATTAACATCCCATGGCGCAGTCACATCGAGCGGTTCAACACTATTATTTTCAAGTTCAGCCTCCCGGCTAATTACGGCGGCTTCAAGTGCGAGCTTTAATTCATTCACCGACTTACCGTAAGCGCCGCGCTCACTTGGATCGAGTGTTGGAATGATTGTATATAAGTGTTTAATTTCGTCCGCTTTTAAAACATTGCGGGGTTCATTTGAGTTGGTAATGCGCGCTAAAAGTTGCGTTCGCAGTTCATCGATATTAGTCATAACTATCTATTAGTATACGCTAGATACCGGTGAAAAATCGAGAATAAAAAAATCCAGCTTTAGCTAGTAATAAAAATAATTACTGCGACGACGCCAATCACAAAAAGAAGAATCCATAGCCACATAAACTTCGTTGTAGACTGCGTGTCTTTTATATACGCTGAGTCACTCACACCATCAGGCAGTGGCTGGTCTTCAATCTCAGCTCGCTTCCGAGCCTTTTCATTTAACTCCGCTGCGAGGCGGCGTTGCAATTCGCTACGGTTGTCGTCTTGTCGAATAAATAATCCCATACCCTCATTGTAACACTCATGTTTACACAAGGAAATTTATGGTATACTACGCTCATATTTCACATTTAAAGGAGGAATTACATGGCTACCAAAAAAGCCGCTTCAACTGCGAAGAAATCGACTACAACAAAGCCGACCGCAAAGAAGCAAACAACCACTAAAGTAACAACGCTAAAAGCCGTTGAATCACGTCCAGTAGCTACTACTGCAACAGCATCACCAAACCGACGTTTTGGTATCGTACGGACTCCACTTGCTGCTGCATTAATTGCTGAGTTTGTGGGTACTTTCATCTTTGCTGCAGTTATTGTTGCAGGACAAGGTCAACCAATTCTTGCATTGTTCGCACTTGTTGGTGTCGTCCTTGCAGTTGGTTCAATCTCAGGTGGTTACGTTAACCCTGCCCTCGTTGTTGGCGCATGGGCAACTCGCCGCATGAGCGGACTACGTGCAATTGCTTACATCGTTGCCCAAATCCTTGGCGCAATGCTTGCTCTTGTCGTTCTTAACGCGTTCCTAAATGGCGTTTCACAATCAGCAGCAAGTCAGTTTAGCGCTGCACCGTCACTCTTTAAGGCTGCTGCCCTACCACAAGGTAAAGAATGGTACATTTTCCTTGCTGAATTCCTAGGCACACTTATCTTTGCCTTTACCGCTGCTGGCGCTTTCCGCGAAGTACGCGACCGTACTGCAAAAGCATTCACACTCGGCCTTGGTGCATTCCTTGGTTTGATGGTTGCTGGTTCAGTTGCTGTCTTCTTCAGCGCAAACGCTGTTCTTAACCCTGCAGTTGCTATTAGCCTTCAGGCTATTAACTTCTCTAGCGTATGGCCAATTGCCGTCTACGTTATCGGTTCAGTTCTTGGCGCCGTTGCTGGATTTGGTCTTTACCAAGTTGTTGCAAACGCACAAAAAGATACTATTGCTTAATTGCAATAACCTACTAAAAACCCGCTCGCATGAGCGGGTTTTTTATTATTCATCTTTTTGCGGCTTATCAATAAGCAGTGGTTCAACACTAGGGCTGGAGCCAGCGATACGAACAATGTCTTTATCGATCTTTTTAAGTTCTTTATGCGCCGTATTAAAGTGGCCAACGGTCGTCCCAAGACTTCCGCCAAGCTTCTGCATAAAGCTGTCATAGGCGCTAATATGGCGACCAAGCTGACCGACGCGTACTTGAATCTCTTTCGCCTGCTCTTCAATCTGTAGACTGCGAAGCCCTTGCAGGACCGTCTGCAGATACGCCATAAAGCTTGTTGGACTGACAATAATGACCTTCTTATCACGAAAAGCATATTCAATAAGATCACGTGCGCTACTACCCGTCCCAACATCACCAATCAGTAAGTCATAGTAGAGTGATTCGCTAGGGATAAACATAAAAGCAAAATCCATCGTATTTTCATCAGGCCTAATATATTTACTAGTCTCATCGATGCGCCCCTTTAAGTCATTACGCACACTAGCCAGAAGCTGCGCTCGCCGCGTTTTATCTGCTTCACCAACCATGCGATTGTAATTTTCAAGGCTAAACTTACTGTCAATTGGCAAAATCTGTCCTTTTTCTAGATGCACAACCGCATCGACAATATCGCCGTTACCAAACTTATACTGCATCTGGAAGTTCTTTGGCGGCAAAATATTATCGAGAACCGACTCAAGGTAATACTCACCAAATACACCGCGCTGCTTTGGATTTTGTAATACATTCTGTAATGTCTTTAACTCATCTGCTACATCAACCACGCGACGATTTGTTTCATCTAGTTTTGCGAGACGCTGCGTGACGTCCGCAACCAACTGCGCACTTTGCCCCAGCTGCTTCTGCATTGACGTTTGCATAGCCACATTATTACGCTCTAATCGATCTCCCATACTCTGCTGAAGTAGTGCAATATTACGTGATAATTCAGTTACGTCAGTCTTTACCATCTCCACTGCACTTGAGTTTTTTAATTCACGCAGGCGATGATTTAAGATAACGACAATAACCCCAAATCCAATAACAACGACGACTAATACGATAAAAAGAATTATTTGTTCCATTGGTCTAGTATAGCATTAGCTATTTAGAACAAGGCGGAGTACGATCACTAGTACAACGACGACAAGCGCTGCAATATAGAAGGTTCGGATACGCACCATCCATGCGAATAAACCAAAGGCGAATCCGTATAATACTGCCGCACCAAACAACGCCACATACCAGGCGGCCGGCTGTAGGATTGTCAAGACTCCCCAAAGAGAGATGAACGACGCAATAATGACAAGGAGCGGACGAAAGACATGTAGGCGCACTAGCCCGAGAAGTCCAACTGCAGCACCGATAATTGTCGCTGTCGTGAGCGCATATTGATACGACGAGGCACATTGCCCTGCATTCGCATGTCCACATAAAATCGCTTTATAGATGTAGGTTTCAAGTAGCGCCGTAAGTCCCCAGGTCACCGCACCCGCAACAAGCCCTGCAATGATGATGTAAAGTAATTTCTTCATACTCATCGCCACCAATGCTGTTTGCGTTGTCGAACTGTAAGTGTCACTCATTGCATCTCTCCTGCGTTATGGAGATTATTGTACTATCTTTTTGTGTTTCTTGCGAGTGTTTGGTGAAGTATCTCTACGTGGTGCCTGTAAATACCATAACGCCCCGACACAAGCGACTGCCAGGCCACCCATGACATCAAGGGGTGTGTGCACTAACGCTAAAACACGACCGACGCAAACACTAAGCGTAAGTACAGCCAAAGTAATTGCGATACCCTTGCGACGCGTCTCAAACCAGACCGCTAGCGTTAAAAAACCGGTAAACAGGGCGTGATCTGATGGAAAGCCAGCATTAGGCAAATAGGAAGCGCCCGGCTTTACCCCAAGAATCTCAAATGGTCGCTCCCCCGACGGCTGATATACCGACGCTAAGAGCTTCGCCAAAAGGTAGGCCGTAATACCCGCCATGAGGATGCGGGCATATGCCTCAAATCGATGCCCCTTCGGGACGAGAAATAATAAAGCATAGCCCGCAATTAAGATAATAGGAATCACGGCGCCGTCGGCGAATAGTTTGATGATTGTTTCTGTCATTATATGCCCAGTATACTACGCGCCGACGCGCACGCAACTAGCCTAGGCGCCCACTTCGACTCACCATGTATTGTTCAATGCGGCGCGTCGTCCAGCCACGAGCACGCAGCTCATTCTTTAACTTGCCAAATAGGGCCATGCGAAATGCCCGTGCATTTGCAAAACCTCGTCGATGCGCAATCTCATCAAATGATAATTTCTTTTGTAAGCTGCGAAGCTCTAACGGACTTATTTCAAGTACCGCTGCTCGTAGCTCCCCTTTTCGATCGTGACGCTGCAATAGGCGATCAAATTGCGACTCTTGTCGACGTTTACTTCCTGGTATCCTACTAATCCCCGGCACCGCCGCCGCTACTGCGGTGACTACCAACAATGTCGCCAAGGTTTTAGTTGATATGTGCATGCAAACCCCCTTTAAAAGCGTGTATTAAGGCCGCTTCTACACTTAGTATAGAACGTGAAAATGTGTGAAAAATGAGTGTCTTTTACAACGCGACTATTACTGGAGGACGCCGATGGTGCGCGCCGCAACGAGAACCACGGCAATGACTGAGACTAATGCCTGAACCATCATCAGCATCTTAGCGCGGTGGGAAATAGGAATCGTATCCGCCGAAGCAAAATTGGTGACGTTTGTCGTTGATAGGTACAAGTAATCAGTAAAACCTGGGAGCCAATCCGCTTGGGCGATACCTTTATGGATCATCTGTGGGAACAAAAAATCGCGCTGGTGTTGATCGGCGACACGGCGATCCGGACCCGCTCCGTCCATTTCCCAATACAGCAAGGCGAACATGAAAATATTCGTAATGTAGATCGTCAACCCGTTGAGGAGAAGGTCGTGTCCGTCAAGCTTACTCGTGTCACCGAACAGTAGGGCCTGGACTAAGAATATTAATGAAAAAATATTGATCGCCGCCACAATGGTAATCAGAATCATAGCGAGTAGTCGACGCGCGGCTGATACTCGGTGATAGCCATCGCTGGTCACAATTGCAAGCGCCAGTAAGACAATTGCCTCAAATATAATAATTAGCGACTTGTCATACGGCAAAAAAGAGCTATTTGTAAAATACTGGAGCACCATAATAATAATGACGCCGCCTTGGAGTTGCCATATTGGATCGTGTGTTTTTCGGAAAACTTTATGAATGTTCGGAGATGTGGATGGTTTCATTGGGGTAAATTATAGCAGACTACGTAAGCATATTTGCCGTTTAAAATGGCGACGTATTCTCTATGGTGCTTGTGGTAAAATAAAAGCACTATGCGAAAGCCTTCATTATGAATAAAAAGATCCGTTTGCTACTTATTATCCTTATTGCCCTCGCGCTCATTGTGGCAATTAACCAATATCTTGGCACACTTCATATTGATATCTTAAATCCAAAAGGTATCATTGCCACCAAGGAGTATAACCTCCTCATATTCACGACCCTCTTGGGTTTTATCGTCGTTATTCCAGTATTTGTCATCGCCATTCTTATTGCTTGGCGCTACCGCGAAGGCAATACAAAGGCCCGCTACACGCCAGACGCCAGCGACAATCGCCTCGCCGAGACAATTTGGTGGACAATTCCAATTGCCCTCATTATGGTTCTGTCGGTTGTTACATGGAACAGCACACACGAGCTTGACCCGCACAAGCCACTCGCTTCAAGCGTCAAGCCTATCACGATTAAAGTCATTGCATTGGACTGGAAGTGGCTATTTATCTATCCAGAGCAAGATATTGCGACAGTTAACCTCGTAGAGTTCCCTAGTAATACTCCTGTTAATTTTGAAATTACCGCCGACGCACCAATGAATTCATTTTGGATTCCTCAGCTTGGTGGGCAAATATACGCGATGGCAGGCATGACCACAAAGCTCCACCTCAATGCGACCGAAAATGGCGACTACCGAGGGGCTTCTGCCAATATTAGTGGCGAAGGCTTTGCGGGGATGAAGTTTACCGCTCGAGCCACTTCACAAGCCGATTTTAACACCTGGGTTAAGAAGGTGAAGCAGGTGCCTCATCATCTCACCGATAGCACATACGCAGTTCTCGCGGCGCCATCAAAGAATAACCCCGTCGCTTTCTACGCCAGCACTCCAGACGATCTGTATGATACGATACTAATGAAATATATGATGCCTCACCCCTCAACAACCGACAGTAATGCGCACGAGATGGATGAGATGAATCACATGAATATGGAGGCGCACTAATGAATATCTTTGCAAACATACTTGGTAAGTTGAGCCTCGACGCCATCCCACACGAGATGGTTACACTAGGTGCCGGCATCGGTATGACACTTGGCGCACTTGGCCTCGTCGCGCTTGTCACCTATTTAAAACGGTGGACATGGCTCTGGCGTGAATGGATCACTTCCCTTGACCCAAAGCGAATTGGCGTCATGTATATTATCGTGGCAGTGGTGATGATGCTGCGCGGCTTTGCGGACGTCATTATGATGCGCTTACAACAGGCGACGTCTGTTGGGAACTCGCATGGAGTATTTACAGCTGACACTTTCCAGCAGGTATTCTCCGCTCACGGTACGATCATGATTTTCTTTGTTGCCATGGGACTCATGTTCGGTATCATGAACCTCGTTATTCCTTTGCAGATCGGCGCCCGAGATGTGGCTTTCCCATTCCTCAACTCAGTAAGTTTCTGGCTCTTTTTTGCCGGCATGATTATCATTAATCTCCCTATGATACTGGGTGAATTCTCAGCCGCTGGCTGGCTAGCCTATCCACCACTCTCGGAGATTCAATTTAGCCCAGGAGTGGGCGTCGACTATTGGATATGGAGCTTGCAGCTTTCGGGTATCGGCAGCTTACTATCCGGCATTAACTTTATTGTCACGATCCTAAAAATGCGCGCGCCAGGTATGACACTCATGAAAATGCCGGTCTTTTCATGGTCAGTCTTAATCTCCATGATTATGGTCATCTTTGCCTTCCCAATCCTCACCGTGACGCTCACCCTCCTTTACCTAGACCGAACCATGGGCATGCACTTCTTTACTGCCGGCGATGGAGGCAATATGATGATGTATATTAACCTCATTTGGGCCTGGGGCCATCCAGAAGTCTACATCCTCGTGCTACCTGCCTTTGGTATCTTCTCAGAAGTTGTTGCCACCTTCTCACGCAAGCGCCTCTTTGGCTACCGCTCAATGATTTGGGCACTTTCCGCCATTGCCTTCTTCTCGTTTATCGTTTGGCTCCATCACTTCTTCACGATGGGCGCAGGCGCCCATGTCAACGCCTTCTTTGGTATTATGACCATGGTCATTGGCATCCCGACGGGCGTGAAAATTTTCAACTGGCTCTTTACAATGTTCCGAGGGCGAATTAAGTTCAATTCACCAATGATATGGTTCATGGGCTTCGTCTTCCTATTCACCTTGGGCGGTATGACTGGCGTCATGCTCGCTGTCCCGGGTATCGACTACCAGGTCCATAACAGCCTGTTCTTAGTTGCCCACTTCCACACCATGATTATTAGTGGAGTGGTCTTCGGCTTCTTTGCAGGTCTGACCTATTGGTTCCCTAAAGTCTTCGGCTTCACCCTCCACGAAGGACTTGGCAAAATAGCCGCCTGGCTCTGGAGTATTGGCTTTGTCCTTGCCTTTGGCCCACTTTTCGTCCTTGGCTTAATGGGTGCGACGCGCCGTTTAGATCATTATGTTGACCCAAGCTGGCAGCCACTATTTATTGTTGCTGGTGTCGGCGCCGCCATTATTGGACTTGGTGTCACATGCCAACTCCTACAACTCTTTATTAGTGTTAGACAGCGTAAGCAGCATCTCGATACGACTGGCGACCCTTGGAACGGCCGAACACTGGAATGGTCGACGGTTTCACCTGCACCTTTCTATAACTACGCTGTGATTCCAACAGTGACGCACCGTGATGAATTCTGGGAAATGAAACGCGCTAAGGCGAGCAACGTCGAGCCTCAGTACGTCGACATCCACCTGCCAAAAAATACTGGCGCAGGTATTATCATTGCCTGCTTCGCATTCCTTGTTGGCTTTGCAGCGGTCTGGCATATTCCATGGCTTGCCATTATAGGGACAGTTGGTGCCATCATCGTCACGATCCGTCGCCTGACAACTGACGACACGGAATACACTATTACCGCCGACGAGATAAGAATACTTGAACAACAACACGTTAAAGGACACACCGCATGACCAGCACTCACCTCACTGCCAAACAGTCGACAAATGAGAATACACTCTTAGGGTTCTGGCTTTACCTGATGACCGATTGTATTTTATTCGGTAGCTTATTTGCGACGTATATCGTGCTACATAACAACACCTTTGGTGGCCCTGGCGGCGATAAGCTCTTTGACATGCCAGCTATTCTCGTAGAGACCCTCTTACTCTTAACGAGTAGCTTTACGTGCGGATTGGCAATGCTCGCCGTTCGCCAGCGTAATGTCCGCCACACCCTTTTATGGTTTGGATTTACCTTTATCCTTGGCGCTATCTTCCTAGCTATGGAGCTGACAGAGTTTCGTCACCTCGTGCTGGAAGGTAACAGCTGGCAGCGAAGCGGCTTCTTGTCAGCCTTCTTTACTCTCGTCGGCACCCATGGTCTCCACATTACCATTGGCCTTCTTTGGCTAGGTGTCATGGGTTGGCAGCTCTGGAAAAGAGGCTTCACGAATAATACCGTCCGACGCTTAACGGTATTTAGTATGTTCTGGCACTTTCTCGATATCATCTGGATATTCATATTCACCTTCGTATACTTAATGGGAGATCTGCAATTATGAGCAAACTACAGCCTACCACGGCTCGAGTCGTGACGTATTCTATTGGCTTTTTATCTTCTGTCGCCCTGACACTCATAGCCTATGCCATCGTCGTGAATGACATTTTTAAGAATGTTTGGACGCCGGCAACGATTGCGCTCATCTTGTCGCTTCTTGCCATCTTTCAGCTCGTTATTCAACTACTCTTTTTCCTCCATCTTGGCGAAGAGACAAAGCCACGCTGGAAGTTAATGAGCTTCATTTTTGCATTCGTTATCCTTGGGGTTATCGTCATTGGCTCACTCTGGATTATGTTCGATCTCAATTCACGCATGATGATGACACCAACTGAGATGATTAAATACATGGACAAGCAAGCTGGTTTGTAATGCAAAACACTATCAAGCAGTATTATTCTCTCACAAAACCTGGCGTCCTCTACGGCAATGCCTTGACCGTTGCCGCAGGCTATTTTCTCGCCGCTCAAGGGAACATTAACATATGGCTCTTTTTCTCGGTCTTCATTGGTTCGAGCCTGATCATAGCAGCAGCCTGCGTCTTGAATAATTACCTCGATCAAGATATCGATGCTATTATGGAGCGAACAAAAGAACGCGCCCTGGTTGCTGGCAAAATTAAAGGCTATCAGGCGGTTATCTTTTCGATCAGCCTTGGGGTTATCGGCCTGGGGGTTCTCATCGCCTTTACAAATACCCTTGTTGTTATATTGGGTATTGTTGGTTTTATCACCTACGTCGTTTTGTATGGGATGCTTTCTAAACGATTATCGACACACGGGACGCTCGTCGGGAGCATTTCTGGTGCGATCCCCATCCTGGCTGGCTATTGTGCTGCCAGTGGTGTGATTGATGCTGGCGCAGTCCTAGTCTTTATTATTCTCTTTGCCTGGCAGTTCCCTGAGTTCTATTCGATCTCTATTTACCGACTAAAAGAATATGAAGCGGCGCATATCCCAGTTCTACCTGCTATTAAAGGCATCAAACGAACGAAGATTGAAATCTTTATTTATACCATCGTATTTGTGCTTTCAAGCCTACTTTTGACACCATTTGGGTATACAGGAATTATTTACTTCATCGTCATGAGCGGCCTTGGCGTGTACTGGCTCTGGCTCGCGCTAAAAGGATTTTCTGCATCAGACAGTGATCGGTGGGCTCGGCAAATGTTTGGCTTTTCGATGATTATTATCCTTGGTCTATGTGTCATGCTATCAGTTGGACCCGTCCTACCGTAACCGTGATACAATACTGTATATGATCTTACTTACTCACATTATTATCGCCCTTAGCAGCATTCTCTACACTACGCTTTCATTAGCTCGTCCATCAAAGAATAAACTCTACGTAAGCTATGCCTTAATTGGCGCAACACTTGCTAGTGGTATTTACCTCACCGTCGTCCATCCCGCTGCCATGCTCCGCACCTGCACCACTGGCCTTGCATATAGTGTCCTTGTTGCTGCCGGCATCACCCTCGCACGTAAACGCCTCTCAGTCCTATTACAGCAGGAACAACTCCATAGCGAACAGTAAGTGCTACTCACGGAAGAAAGGTATCGATTTATGAATACTATCGTCGCAGACAATCCTATCCTGGCCAGTGCTGAACATCTTGCGCGTGTCATAAGCACACATTTAGCCGCTGGCGAACATGTCTTATGGTTGTTGTCGGGCGGCTCCGGCAGTAATGTCGTCCTTGAAACAGCTAAACTACTGTCGTCTGTTAACCTGCAGAATTTGTCCGTTACATTAACCGATGAGCGTTTTGGTCCTGTTGGACACCCTGACGAAAATTGGCAACACTTTCTCGATCGTGACTTTATCCTGCCTGGCGCTACACTATATCGACCGCTTATCGCAGAAGACCGCCACGCCACAACCGAAGCGTTTGCGACATGGATTGAGGCACACCTAAATGCATCCGACTACGCTATCGGCCTATTTGGCATTGGCGGTGATGGCCATACTGCAGGCATCAAACCACACTCCACGGCAGTTGATGCGCCGACGTGGGCGGCGGACTTTACTGGTGATGATTTTGAACGTATTACCATCACCCCGCGAGCGATCTCACAACTCGATGAGGCAGTCATTCAAGCTTCGGGCGCCGATAAGACGCAGACGCTAAACACCTTACTTCACAGCGTAGTTGACATCAATGAGCAACCCGCACAAATATTAAAGTCAGTCCCAGTGTGCGCACTGTATACTGATAATAAGGAGTTATAAATGAAGATTGCTATTTCAGGACTAGGACGAATGGGCGGACAAATTGCCCAAAAGCTCGCCGAAGGTGGCCATGAAGTTATTGCCCATAACCGCAGTCCCGAGCCAGTAGATGTTGCCGCATCCCATGGTGCGATTGCCGCCTACACGAAACAAGAAGTTATTGCGGCCTTTGCCGGAAGTCCGGTGGTACTCTGGATTATGATTCCAGCTAGCGTCATTGATAGCGAAATAGCCGACTGGCTCACCCTCCTGCCTACTGGCAGCATTATTATTGACGGCGGGAATAGTGACTATCGAACTGACGCCCCTCGCGCTAGCAAGGTGAGTGAAGGTGGCAGCACCCTGCTCGACATTGGCACTAGTGGTGGCGTCTGGGGATATGACAATGGATTCTCAATGATGGCTGGTGGCGATGAAGCGGCTTACCAACAATTAATCCCCGCACTTGACACCCTTGCCGCTCCCCATGGCGGACACCGCCACTTTGGTCCAAATGGCACTGGCCACTACGTCAAAATGGTACACAACGCAATTGAATATGGCATGATGCAAAGTCTTGCTGAGGGGTACCGAATGCTTAAAGAGGGACCGTACGACGCTATTGATCTCGCAAAAGCTGGCGACATCTGGCAGGAGAGCAGCGTGGTAACCTCATGGCTCAACGACCTAACACGGCAAGCGCTCCATGAGAACCCAAGTCTTGATGGCATTGAAGGTGTCGTAGCTGAATCAGGTGAAGCGCGCTGGACACTGGAAACAGCTCAGTCGCTCGGCATTCCAATGCCCGCCATTCAAGCGAGCTTTGATGTACGCTTAGCCTCTCAGCAAGGTGAGATCAACTTCGCTACCAAGCTCCTCGCTGCAATGCGTAACAAGTTTGGCGGCCACGACATCAACGGCAAACAGTAATCACTCCCGCCGGCCCAATTCTTCTACGATCGACACCCCCTCTATAAACTGTTAAAAATCTTACATCAAGTATTTTTTAAGCGTGCTACCATGATTGTACGATTACTTAACAGAGAGGAATTAAACAATGAACGACTTTAATGTTCAACAATCATTCGAAAATATTCTCAATAGAATCATAGAATTTTTACCAAACTTATTAGGAGCGCTAGCTATCCTCCTAATCGGGTACATGATAGCAAAAGGCCTTGAAGGCATTGTCCGCAAGGCATTAAATCGCGCCCGCTTCGACCGCGCCATCCACAATTCAAGTGCTGGCAATACAATCTCGCGTATTATCGAAAGCCCATCGCGGCTTGGTGGACGCATTACGTATTGGCTTGTCTTTATTGGCGCAATTTCCCTAGCCGTCTCCGCCCTTAATCTTCCAGTCTTGAATGACTTACTAAGCACAGTCTATAGTTACGTACCTAACGTCATTGCCGCCGTTGCTATCTTCCTTGTTGCCAGCGCAATCTCTGCAGGTGCCGCGAAATTTGTCTTGCGCGTCATGGGCCGGACTGCCATGGCAAAACTAATCGCTACAGTTATCCCTGCTATTGCCATGAGCCTTGCAGTGTTCATGATTCTTAACCAACTTGGTATTGCTCGCGATATCGTTAACATCCTCTTTACCGCAATCGTCGGTGCCGTTGCACTTGGTCTTGCCCTTGCCTTTGGTCTTGGTGGTCGAGACGTTGCCCGCGAACTACTTGAACAGGCTGCTGATACTGCCCGAAGTAACAGCGATCGCATCAAGTCTGAGGCTAGCCAAGCTGTTGACGCCACTAAGCGAGAAGCAAATCGCGTCAAGCGAAACGCACAGTAATATCTTGTTCATAAAAATAACACCCGGATGCGGGTGTTATTTTTATTGCTGCTATCCTTTATCTAGTTAGTAAGGAACCAGCGTGCGTCGTCGTAGTAGGCAGTGATGCCGGAGTTTGCTGTTACGATAACTTGTAGACTCGCAGTCTTTACTGCCGTTGACGAAGGCTTGTAGGCAATGTTAACATCACCTGCACTCACTCCGCGGACGCCTGGCTTATACTGTCCAGAAATCCAGTTACCGGCTGCATCATATTCATCGACGAAGAAGCCGACCTCACCGCTAGTGATCTGCAAGAGATTAACGTAGCTTAGAAGATTATATGACTTTGCTGGATCGACGGTAACATTTGGTGAGAATAAGTGTATATTCTTTGTGGTCGACTTTAAGAGCACAGAGTTAACAGGGTTTGCCGGACTACCATGGTTAGCGCCGTCCTTGACAATATTAACTGCATCATCAGTTCGCCAACCGCTAGCAATTCCTGCGTCAAAGGTGCCATTTGCAACAAGGTTCGTCTGTGCAGGTGGAGGTGTTGTTGGTGTAGGCGTTGCTGCGTTGAGAGCAAACCATTGCGCATTGTCATAAAAGCCACTCGCACCCGAGTTTGCTGTTACGATGACCTGAAGTCGCGCTTTCTTTACTGCTGTACTAGTTGGCTTATACGAGAAATTGAAATTCTCCGTGAAGGCCGTACGCTCTCCATTTTTATATTGGCCAGAGAGCCAATTTCCAGCCGCATCGTATTCGTCAATAAAGAACCCGACCTCTCCACTCGAGATACGTTTGACGGTAAGGTAATTCTTTAACAGATACGTTACAGTCGAATCAACGTCGACCATAGGCGAGAAGAGATGAGCATTTTGCGCGATGCCGTTAAAAGCGACAGTATTCGCAGGACTAGGCATACTGCCATTACCCGCTGCATTGGCCGCAAATGCTGTTGGCGAATCAGTCGTCCAGCCAGCAGCGATGCCGCTCTCGAATGAGCTATTCGCCAAGAGGTTTGTATCCCCCTTCACTAGTCCATTGCTGATGTTTGTGGGTGTAAGCACACCTGCAGTCTGCTTACTTTTGACGTAAGCTGCAATCTGATCAAGGTTTGCCGTTGAGTATTCGTAGTCATCCGGATTAGTACTGGCAGTTTGCTTGATGTCGTGAAAAGTGAGGATTAACCACTCTTTGTTTGCAATCGCCGCATCGATACGCGCCTTCACTTGAGCAACGGTTACGCCCGCTTGGACCGGATAGTCATTGAGCAAGTAGTCGTTGTATGGCCACAAGTTACTGTTCGTGTCGGCAAATCCACGGTGCGAGGTGTATACCTTCGCAATTTGTGCCAATGTATCATTGTTATAGTCACCATATGGCGTCGAAAATGCATTGGCCGTAATTCCCTGAGCTGCTAAATCCGCCTTACTCTGCGTCAGCTCTTGAGTCACCTGTGTTGGCGTCAAAACATTCGGCTGCCCGTCAGTCGCATCACTGGTTGCAAGATAGGGGTGCGTGACGGTATGTGAGCCAATTTCCCAACCGGCAGACTGAAGCTGCTTTATTTGTGCCCATGTCATATACGAAGCATCTGTATTTGCATGACAAGTGTTAGGCACTGCTGTCATGCCAACACAGTGTGTGATCACGTAATCTGTTCCAGTGAGACCATACTTAGACAAGGTTGGTAGAGCTTGTCCCACGGCAGTGCGCAAGCCGTCGTCAAATGTAAAAGATATTTTTGCTGCGGCAACCGGGTTCTGGACGAGCGCATTTGCGTGCTGGCTTAACGTCATTGGAACGCTAACAAAGGACAATATGATCGCCATTAGCCACAGTGTGAATCGTTTGTATTTATGTGGTTGTATACTGATTTGTACTCCATCCATATTTTTCTCCTTGCCATTATGGCTACTTAAGTTTGAGCTTTACTGATTAGCAACTGCCTTTAACACTTCGGCGACCGTCTGGACGTTAATGTCGCTCTTCTTAACTGTATCGAGCTGCTGTTGGAATTGCGTAGGGGTCACCGTCGTCTCTCCTTTGACGGGGGTTTCAATGCGATGATAAATTAATATCAACCATCCATTCTTTGATTTCGCATCGGCGATTGCGGCAGATAATTTCTCAAGAGAAACACTTCCGCCGACATAAAGGACGCGCAGGTTGTAAGGATCCATATTTTGTCGAGTGTTTACACCATCAGCCGTACCGCGAAGTGAAGCGTAGTACTTGCGGGCATAAAACATCGTCTGCGGGTCGTTTCCGCCAAATGGCGCTGCAAAGTTGACGCGCTGCATGTTATGAATCTCTTTAAAGTAATTACTTGCATGTTCGAACTGGTAGTTAATATCCTCGCGTTTTAACGTTGTAAAGTTGAGATGCTCGTAGCCATGCGAGGCAATCTCATGGCCGTTTTTCACCAGGTCGGCAACTTGACCCGACGTCATGAAGCTTGCCGTATCGATGGTTGACGGATTGAGATAAAAAGTCCCCTCGTAGCCATAGCGATTGAGAAGTGTCGCACCATTAGTGAATGCTGACTCCCAGCCATCATCAAATGTAAAGGATAGCCGTGGCTTATCCCACGTGATAGCACCAGGCTTAGTAATATCATAGAGTCCATAGTCTTTTGTCGTCACCGTACCATTACTGCGCTGCACGATCGTTACCAGCATTGTATCTGCATTGATTGGTGCTTCGAATTGTCCCGAAAATGCCGTCCAATCTTTTGCTGGTACAAGCTCTTTAATCGTTACAAATTGCCGTTTTCCAGACGATAAAGTAAATTCAGCCACCGCCACAGCCGGCGTGTCACTTTGATAAGAAGCGTTCAATTGGAAAGCTTGCCCACCCTTGATTGAAATAGGATCATACTGCCACTTCGCTTCACCATCCTTATAATCTGACACCTGCGTGCGCAGTGCTGGCGTACCGTTATCTGTCACATATTGTAACGTCGCCCTGTTGTTTCCTACTGTATATGGACTCCAGCCCTGAGGCGTCACACCGTCCGACGTAGTGAGTGCATGGTTTGGCAAGATATTCGTTCCAAGTGTGGGCTGCGGTGGGACATAGACATCAGGAGGATTTGGCTCTAGATACGTGTTATCAATCTGTAATTCACCCTTGGCGGAAAAGCTGTATATAAACTGCACTGACTGAACGGTATCGGGTGACATAAACACATGGCTCACCGTCTCCCATTCAGTATTTGGATCATAGCGACCGACAACCTTTTGCTCATGCGACCCATCAACGTGATTGGTTCGAATGAGCAAATCAAATGGCGCATCCGCTTTATAGAAAGCTTTGTAAAGATACGTCACCCCTTTTTCAACTGGCGCCTCCGGGCTCGTTAATGTTGTATTGCCATTTGCTGTGTCGCTAGCGTTTATCAATGCTAGCGAGGTAGCACTATTGTAGCCCTGAGTTGATGAAGTGGTAACTTTGTCATTGCCGCGCGATAACTGCCACCCAACTGGAAAACCACTTTTATCAAGTTCATCCAAACTAGCGTTCGGTAGAATATTTGCAGCCGGCGTCGAAAGCTGCGGCTGAGCTGAAGTGTACTGCTGCCAGAGAAGGAGAAGTGCAGCGACAATTGGCACAACAAGCACGAGAGGATTCTTAAAAAAGAGTGCCGATCTACTCATGCGTATACTCCTTCATACTTGATCCGCCTTGCGTCGCCAGAACTGCCACCTGTCCACCAATACGCTCCGGTGATTTCCATATTGAAGCCGCGCCTTCTTTTTGCGTTAGCCGTCGGAACTTCATAAGACACAAGGTAATAGCAATAATCTGAACAAAATCCATGACAAAGAAAATGAAGTACGCAATTGGCACGTATAACGTTAAATACGTACGCTCACGCAATGAGAGATGCTCATCATACCATAGGGTCATAAACATATATACCGTGACGGTAAAATAGGCACCAAAGAGGAGTAGCAAGCTTTTTTCGCTCATTGTGAGATACAAGGCATATATCCAGGTAAATGGCAGAAGGAACAGCAACGCTTCCGTCAGAACCGCCATTGGCATGCGATAAAGAGTTAGCATTGACGTGAAGCCACCGTCATTCTTGCCGATCAGATCTTTGTGCTTGAGAAGGTTCTGGAGACTGCCATATTTCCATCGATAACGTTGTCGAAATAATGCCTGCATGGTTTCAACAGGCTCCGTCATCGCCATAACATCCGCTGCGTAGATGACTCGGTGAGCTTTATTGCCCTTTGCTACAATCTTCATACTCAAACTAATATCCTCAGTCTTTGTATCGGTATCGTAAAAGCCTACCGAGCGAACGATACTTGTGCGATATGTTGAGGCGACACCGCCAATCACAAATTCGCAGTTTGTCAGTGAATATGCCTTCTTAGCTCGATAGCCGATCATATGCTCAAATTTCTGTAAAATACTGAGTGTCGTATGTTCATTAATAATTTGAACATTCGCCGCAACCCCAGCTACCGTAGCATCGGCAAAATACGTAACAGCGCGCTCAATGGCTGCCGGTGTCAGTACGGAGTCGGCATCAAGCATCATAACTAGCTCACTTTTTACGTAGCGGCGCAGCACATAGTTCAAGGCTTCACCTTTACCGACATTAATAACCTTATGGACTAGTCGCAGCTTGTGCTCAGGATGTAAATTTGCGTACAGCTTTAATATCTGCTTTGTCCCGTCGGTTGAAGCATCATTAGCGACAATGACGTCAAAGTTTGGATAGGTACTGTTAAAGATAGAGTTGAGACACCGTGCAATCACTTTCTCTTCATTATGAGCTGGTACAAGTACCGTGACATGTGGGTGATACATGCGGATGGTTTGGTTTCGCTCTACTTTATCCATCCGGTGTTGTTGCCATACGTCATACAAGCTTGCGCTAATAAGATAGAAGCCAAGGTGAATAATATAGATCACGCTTGTGATACTAAAAAGGCAGAAAAAAACCGTACTAAGATCCATTGCTCTTACCAAAATACTTTATGGTTGGTAAGTGGTGCGTGCGGCTAAAGCGCAATATTCGCATGACCAATATCGCGCCCTGTCGGACAATAATACTCAAGAATACAACCGCCCACATTACAATGCTGACATATGCCAAGACAGTCAATAGTTCGATAATACGGGTATGCTCAAAGCCCGTAAACTCGTTGGCTCCCGTTAATGCTGACAATAGGCTTCCATTCATTCTTCACCCCCATTTTCTTTCACTCATAGTGTTAGGACTTTTTTGCTTATCTTCCGTTTGTGGTAGATAAAAATAAATAAATGAGTAACTTAGCCTATGAGTATTAGACCCGATGAACGGATCGTCACAGACTAAACTGTGCACATAATCGGACATGCCATCTCGAGTGAGAGTGTCCGGTGCCAAGTAGAAGATAAGTATTTCGGTGATAGCTTCGATGCTACAACGATCGGGATAATGCCTACGTATCGTATCTATAATGATAACGATAGCAAAAATCTGAATAGTGAAATATCTTGGAGTGTCGTGGCGCCAGGTGTGTCTAGTAGCTTTTGTGTGTCAGTTACTAATAGTATCCTGTGAACTTGCTTAACTCTACCCTACGCCCAACTATAGCCCAAGCATTATTGCTTAAACAGTGATTATTCTTATTGTTTTTCTGTGATCTTCGTCACAAGCCGCACCCACCCATCATCAGTAAACGTATGATAAAAGCTACAGTCCGCGTCCTCGAATAAAAGTAACTTAGGTATCTATATGAAACCAGCGACTCATCACGCCATCAGTGTTTTTTTTGAACAATATCCTGAACGGCGATATAAAAAGGGACATATCTTAATTACACCGGGTGAGACCGTTGAGTCAGCGTACCTGCTTATCAAAGGTAAAATAAAGGTCTACGATGTTTCGTATCGCGGAGAAGAAATTATTATTACAAATCGCATTCCGCCAGCTATGTTCCCCGTCTCCGTTGTCGTCAACTCTGCACCAACCCGTTATATATATGAAGCGACTACCGACATCATTATACGCCAAGCTCCAACAGCCGATTTACGGCAATTTCTCGACTCCAATCCTGGAGTTGTACTAGACCTGCTGTCGCACATGTACACTATTCTGGATAGCGTTCTTGAACGCATGGTTCACTATATTACCAGTAATGCAAAGAGTAGGCTTATCTATGCAATTATCAGCGAGTGTCGTGAATTTGGTACCCCTCAAGAAGACGGCAGCTACCGTATAGACGTCAATGAAACAGAGCTGGGCTCTCGAGCGGGATTATCTCGTGAAACTGTCAGCCGCGAGGCACGCTCACTGAAGCGACTCAAGCTTTTAGAAATACATCATAACTACCTTGTCGTGCGAAACCTCCCGCAACTCGAAGAATCTCTCTAAATACATTAACCACAAAGATGTGATATTTTACACATTTATTTTTATAGATTCCATATAAAATCAATTTTAGACGGAGGTACAATGCATGGACACAGCGCAACCTAGACATCTTCATATCGTAAGTCATAAGAAAGTAGTGCTAGCATTCATCCTCGCCGCTTTTTTTATTATTGCGGTGGGCGCACTATGGCTGATGCGTAACTCACCACTCTTTCCTGCAGCAAGCACTACTAATCAAGTGGACCTTCTAAGTAGCGGTTGGGACCACGTGCCGGGAGTGACGCCAGCATCAGATGGATTACATGTCACTTATCTTGGGCGAGCGATCGTTCAGCAAGACGGCTCACCTGGCTTAGACAATCCTTCAATCAATCTTTACGGCACTCATTTACATACAACAAAAGATTTTACCTTATCGGCTGCGTTAAAAGACGTCAACGGCGGTGCGTCCCTGAGACTCTACGCCGAAGCGCCAATCGTTCAAGATGAGTTTCGAGTTGAACCAAAAGGTCTCGATATTACCATCGAAAATTCAGTCGTGACAGTTGCTCGCTGGGATGGCTACAAAAACCAGAAACTACTTCAGCAAAAACCAACTAATACCACTAGTTACCCGATTGGTTCACAAAAAAATCTCACACTCACCTTTGAGCATACTGGTAACCAACTCGCCATCCTGTCGGATGATAAAGAGCTCACTACACTTCCCTACAGTAATTATTTCAATCAGGAGATGTGGTTTGGCGTTTCCGCACTTGATCCAGGCGACACCTGGACACTCGCTAGTCTTTCAGCTAGCTCCAATGCAGGTGGCGTATCAACCATTAATACGCAGCAGACAACAAAAGTTAAACAGACAAACCCAGACAGCTTTCAAACACTTGCAAAGAAAAAGCGTAGCGATTTCTTAATCGGTGCCGCCGTTGCCTTAACCCCTTCTGTCGCTGATGAGAAGTATAGGGACCTCGTCTATGGGGGTAATTTCGGTATGATTACAACCGAAAACGTCCTTAAGTGGCAATTTGTCCACCCGCAGCCGCAAGTATACGACTTCAAAGAAGCGGATGCACTTGTTGATATAGCGAGAAAGAATGGCCTACACGTCCAGGGTCATACGCTCGTCTTCGGTGAAGCAAATCCAAAGTGGGTACAGGAGCTACCGACAACATCTCAAGCTGATAAAGACGCCGTCAAACAAGTTATGATTGATCACATCACAAAGACGGTTACGCATTTCGGTGACCGGATCATGGCATGGGACGTCGTTAATGAGCCTTTAGCTGAGGACGTTTCAGATAGCAATATACTGCGAAACCATAAATGGCACACAGCGATGGGGGAAAGTTACATCGCAACCGCACTGAGCGCCGCACACACCGCAAATCCTAAAGCGAAACTCTACATCAATGACTTCGGACTTGAGGCTGACGGTGAGCGATGGGATGCTATGCTCGCTCTTGTTAAAAAATTAAAAGCTCAAAATGTGCCACTTGATGGCATAGGCTTTGAAAGTCACGTGTACGAAGCAGGTGATGAAATTGATCCGACCGTCTTACGGCAACACATACAAGCACTGAGCAAGCTCGGTGTCTCATCGCACGTTTCTGAAATGGACGTTCATAGCGACGACGGCTCGGCAACGCAGGCAAAGCAGTATGCCGATGTCTTATCTGCCTGCATTAATGAACCTTCCTGCACCTCTTGGGCAACCTGGGGCGTAACTGATCGCTACGACATTTTCGAAGCAGATTCAGGCAAACTAAAGTACGGTCAAGACTTTTTATGGGATGCACGGTCTAATCCAACACCTGCTGTTGCTGAGATACAAAAAACATTGAAAGAATAGTGCATCACCTTCATGCAAATTTACTCTCTTTGTCTCTCTTGAGCTAAGGTTATAAAAATGATACAATTTGATACTAGCGATGGGGTGTCGCCAAGTGGTAAGGCACTGGTTTCTGGTACCAGCATTCGGGGGTTCGAATCCCTCCACCCCAGCCAAGATTATTATGCTAAAGGACTTTCTACGGAAGGTCTTTTTTTGTTTGTTATAATCGTGCTTATGAATAACGTCGGTTTTGCTCGAAATTTAGTAAAGGGAAAGATAGCGGAAACAATTTTCGCACAAATGCTTCGTGAAACAAATCAATTTACCGTCTTGGAGTTCGGTTATGAAAAACTTGTTCCTGAACTAGTAATGCAAGGGTACAATGAGAATTACGGCTTAGTGGAGACACTCCGCTCTTCTCCTGATTTTGCGGTTATCAATAAGACCAAAAAAGAAGTTCGACTGATAGAAGTAAAATATATGCATACCCTAAACCATGAATATACACTCAAGGCCGCTACTCGGATGCATGCGTCATGGAACCCTTCGTACCTATTTATTGCGACACTAGAGGGGTTTTACTTTAACTCAATTGAAAAGGTCATATCTAATGAAGGCAGAATGGCCCCGCTTCGACACCCCTTCATTTCCGAGGAAATACAAGAACGTTACCTGCAAATATTAAGAGATTTTGAATCAGAGAATTAACGAAAACTTAGTCTAGCTTGCGCTGTGTGAAAGGTTTTTATATCAGGAAAAATACCCGCCACCCAAGCAGTCCCGGAATGGTTACGGTCTAGATACTGGTTAATCTCCCTAGAAGCACATACTCGATATGCTGCTAGTGGAGATCCAGGACTTTTGGGCTTAATGCCTCAGTGGTCCTGGAAATCCATAACGCTGGTGTGTACGCTTTATCTCTGTCATTGTATTTTATCCTTATTTGATTTGCTTTGCGCCACTAAAAACACCAACCTCAACTAATTAGTCGAGCAGATCCTCAATAAAAATGCGAGGATCGTCGGTGGGCTTGCCATTACTATCGTAAAACTCGATAGTAACATTCTCTCGCTCCCCTTTTGGAAGGAAGTAGAGTAGGGCATCAAAACCAGTCGCACTACAAACTGGATAGTGATGACTCAAGTCTATAACCGACCAATCACCACAAACTTCTATGGTTTTCTGTCCTCCACACGCTGTGTAGAGTTTGATACGGGCGGTTGTACGGAATGCATCTAGCATTAAGTACCTTTCTGTAGAGTGGAATATATTTTCGTTAGCGCTTAGACAAACAAACTCATGGGCGCTGCAGATTTCACATTTTATATGAAGTTAGCAGCACCCACGGGTATACGACGTGCGTTACATACGTTATGGATATTAATGTGCCTTGGAGTAAAGTACTCAAACAAAACTTTATAAGCATACCCTCGGTTATGGAGTTAGTCAACCTTAAGTATTTTATTTATCTTATAGTTAGTCGCCGATTGCCTTCATCATAAACATAACCATAAATGTATATTTAAAAATCTTATTGCTATTTAAACAACTCCGTGGTAATGTGATGTGAAGCAGAGGGCGTCGCCCTCTTTTTTGTGCCTCGCCTATCTCTGTATTTTAACTAAAAGGAGTACAAAATGTACGGACGAGGATCAATATCAGCACTCATGACAGGAAGCGTAACTACTGCAAGTGGCATCGCTGTCCTACCAAACACGTCAGGCAATTCTATGGGAATGCTACTTGCGTACACTGCAATTGCAGTCGGTGTCAGCATCTTAATTAGCCAGCTCACTGTTCGCATTATTCGTAAATTGTATCAAAAATAATTAAACTTCCCGTATGCACGCTAAGTTTAACGTATATGTAAAACTTGTTAAGCGTACCCTCCCTACTTCCGTCTCGACCGTCCTTATCCTTTTAGGTACACTCTACATCCTTTCACCCCGCCAAGCGTCAGCAATCACTGCTGGCGTAGCTGAGCATACTATAACGGCCAGCTCATCACCACAACAAACACCAGCCATTCGAGCTGCAGTCTTGCCAGTGCGGCTTACTTTAGCCGACCTCAATATTCATTTAAATATTGAACAAGGGGTCTATAACCCTCGTACCGGCACGTGGACTATTGATGATCACGCCGCGTATTACGTAACAGGTTCTACGACGCCAATTATTTATGCCCATAATCGTACGGGGCTCTTTGCTCCACTTCAACACATTCAATCAGGCGCCACGCTGTCGCTCGAGCTGTCTAACGGCACGACGACACGTTATCGCTACGTCAAAACAAAGTTCATAACTCCAGAGGATACACAGATACTGAGTGAGCAAAATCAGCGAACAGTTGTTCTGTTGACCTGTAGTGGTTTCTTTGATGAACACCGACGCTTAGTCTATTTTGAGGCACAATCATGAACGGAGATACCCTTGCCGTCTATACACTCATTGCCGGACTGAGTTTAGTGAACTTTATCCGCATCTTTGTCATGCTTGTCGGATCGGACATCTACGACATTCGACAAATTCTTCATAGCACACGAAAGCGCCGTGCCTACCGGCCATTTATTTCAGTAGTAATTCCTGCCTACAACGAAGAAACGGGCGTGCTCCGAACCGTCGAGTCGGTCCTTGCAACGAATTACCCAAACAAGCAAATAATTGTCGTCAACGACGGCTCAACCGACCGGACCTTAGCAATACTACGTAACTACCAGCGCAAACATCCTGGTGCGATTTCTGTTATTAGCCAAAAAAATTCAGGTAAAGCAGTGGCGCTAAATTATGCGATCACAAAGTGGGCGAAGGGTTCGCTCGTCATGGTCCTCGATGCAGATTCATTGCTCCATCCAGATGGGATGCAAAATATGGTAAACCATTTCCGTAATCGAAAGATTATTGCGGCGTCATCAAACGTCAAAGTCCTTCCGAGTAAATCAGTCCTCGGCGTTGCCCAGCGAATTGAATACTTAATCTCGTACCGCATGAAGCGTTCGTTGAGCATCATGAATATGGAATACATTGTCGGTGGCGTTGGCTCGACATTCCGTCGATCTGTTCTTTTAAAGGTAGGTGGCTATGACACTGACACGATAACAGAAGATATTGACTTAACCGTAAAGCTCATTAAGCACTTTGGGAATACAAATTACCGCGTACATTACGCCGCTGACTGCGTCACCTACACCGAACATGTCCTGTCATTCCCGTCACTTATAAAACAGCGCTTTCGATGGAAATATGGACGCTTTCAGACTCTACTAAAAAACAAAGATATGTTCTTTAGTAAATCAAAGCTATATGACAGAAAACTAACATGGATACAATTTCCCTACGCACTTTTTGGAGAAGCTATTCTCTTGATCGAGCCACTACTTGTTGGATATATCTTATGGGTGACCGTCATGTATGCTGACAATACGTCAATGCTTAGCGTTTATGTTATTGTGTCGACATTTATCTTCCTAATGCTCCTCGGCGAGAATACGGAAACGACAAAGACAAAAATAACACTTAGCGCCGTTTTGCCATTTGCCTATCTCCTGATGTATATCTTGGCGCTTGTGGAGTTTATCGCTCTCACGAAGTCCATCCTCCGACATAAGCAGCTGTTTAGTGACACTGTCGAGAAAAGTAGCTGGGAACATGTCGAACGAAGCGGCAAACAGATTGCCATGAGCGAGCTATCTAGCTAAAGGATACCCTTGTACGCGTACGGCACCTCAAATGAATTGACTTTTACGTAATTTGTTTTAAAATTAAGTTATTAGACAGGCAGTCTGTTTAATAGTAGCGTAAGGAATACAGGTGAGTATTACCGTCAGTTCAAAGTTTGCAAATGTCGACGTATCCCCAAACGGCCCTACCCGAGCCGTCTTGGATAACCTCCCGTCAAGCGACCAGGCAAAAGCGGTCACCTTGATCCGGGAACACCTGATTGGAGCTCTTGATGAGCTCACCACAGTCTTCCAGAACCCCGAAGAGCTCCAACGGCACCTGCATTCCGTCGCATCCCAGGAGGAGACCGCAGCCGTCGGCTAACCTTCAAGGGGTCGCGCGCCCATAGTAGCCGTCGAAGAGGTCGCTGAAGATTACTATCTTCCGCGCGAGACCCTTCGGCGGCCTCTTCATATTCTCTTTACCTATCCCTTATCGAAATATAATGACCATGATACAGTAAAACTCATGACTGACAAAAAACGAAAGCTGACGGCGAAACAATATTTATTTGCAATCGCCAGTGTCGCTCGCACTACATACAAAGCAGCACCACTCGCGGTATTTATTAAAGTTACCGGCGCCATTATTACCGCCATCCTCCCTATTGTCACAACGTATTTTGCCGCCCTCACAACCACTGCCCTTGCCGAGGCATACGCCGGCGACCAGACAGCCGGCAGCCGTGCTATCCTCTACGTCATTATCACCGCTGGGCTCGGCGTCACCCTGACGGCTTGGAATAGTCTCGAGCAGTACATCAACCAACTCACGCGCTACAAGATTGATGGAGTCATGAGTGACCGTATGTACGAACACTTCCTGAGCCTCGACTTCTGGCGATATGATGACAAGAAAACTGTCGACTTATTTGATCGAGCTAAAAATTTTGCAAGCTTCTTTGGCTACGTCTTTGATCGCCTAACGAGCGTCTTCACTCAGGTTATTACTATGATAGCTGGGTTTGTGGCGTTGATTTTCGTCAGCTGGTGGCTAGGGTTAATTCTCGTCGCCGCCGTTGTCCCAAGCCTCATTGTGCAGTTTAAGTTGTCTCGAAAAGAAACCGCACACTGGAATGAGAATGTGGAAACGAGACGAACGAAGAATATGATTGAATGGAATATGTTTGAGCCTCAGCATATGGCCGAACTACGGCTATACGGGATGGTTCGCCACCTACTCAACCTACGTATGACCCTACGGGACAAGGATGAAAAAGAGCGTATTGAATTTGAACGCCAGTTCATTAGTAAACGCCTTGGTGGTGACATCTTAGAAGCAGCTGGCGAAGTCATCGCCCTGCTCTATACGACATTTCAGATTATCGCGCACGCACAACCAATTGGACAATTCCTCTACGTCCAGCAAGTTGTCTCCCGCGCCCTCGGCGGTGCACGCGGTCTTGTGAGTCAAATCAGCGGTGTTGACGAAGAAATGGCTAATCTATTTGACTACCAAGAATTCATGGCATTACCCGTCCGTCGTGACGGCGTCAAAGCACTGCATACTCAGCCACAAGACATCCGCCTCGAGTCCGTCTCCTTCCACTACCCACAGACCGACACGCTGGTACTTTCTAATATTTCCCTTGCTATTACAAAGGGCCAGCACATCGCGATTGTCGGCGAGAATGGCGCGGGTAAATCGACCCTGATTAAGATTCTTACCGGCCTCTATAAGCCTACCTCCGGTAGGGTATTACTTGACGGCATTGATATGGAAACCTACGACATTGCCTCGTGGCATCGCCACTTAGGCGCCCTACAGCAAGATTACCTCTCCTACGGGTTTGCATCCGCCAAAGACAATGTCTACTTTGGTGACGTGAGCCACCCATTTGATCAGGCACGCTTCGATGCCGCACTTGACCGAGCAGATGCCCGTAAGTTCCTCGAGAAACTCCCTAAAGGCGTCGATAACTTCGTTCTTACATGGATGGAGCATAATGACGGAACAAAGGGTGTCGACCTCTCAGGCGGGCAATGGCAGCGTCTCGCGCTGGCTCGCAACTTCTACCGCGATAGCCCAATCATTATCCTAGACGAGCCGACCTCGGCCATTGATGCTCTCGCCGAAGCACGTATCTTTAAAAACCTTTTCGCCGACAAACAGCGTACAGTTATTACGATTAGCCACCGCCTGACTACTGTCGAGAAGGCGGATGTCATCTACATGCTTCAGGATGGTCAAATCGTCGAGCGCGGCACCCATAAGGAACTTGTTGCAAAGCGAGGCGCTTACTATACGATGTTTGAAAGCCAACTATAGCCACTACCTACAGCTTACGGCTATCATACGCCCAATGAAGCAGCGCTTGCCGCTGCTTCCGTCGACACGCCAAGTCCCCTGGCTGACAATACTTTTGTACCTGGGCCACGTGACGACGCATGGCGCGCCACCGCTTAATCTGCCGGGCATCCTCCTCTGGCAGTCGACGACCCATGTAGTAGCGACAATACCATTGAAACCACCCGCGTGGATCGTCGTCGTATATCCAGCCTTTTTCTTGCCAAACGTGCAGTGGCTGACTCGCATTCAGTTCATAAAAATTATATGAGCTATCCGCACCATGGTCACTAAGTCGCGCATGCCTAAACCACTCGTTCGGAAATTCATCTCGACAATCATTCATGTATACGCCACTAAAAATGCCGAGGGCAAGCATCTCTGGCGGAGTAAGTTCCGGATCAAAGCCAGGCGCAAACTCCTGCCCAACGGGCGCAACGCAGTCGTACCGGTAGTCTGACTGAAAGGAATCGTTGACAAGGACAGTTCGTGGCTTCATAGCGATATTTACGCCTCTAGCGCCTTATACGGCAGCTCAATGGTAAACGTTGTGCCTTTCTTGTGCTCAGAGCTTACGTCAATTGTCCCGCGATGTAGACTCACGATCTTCTGCGCCCAGTACAGGCCAATACCCGTGCCGTCTTGCTGTAAAACTGAAGGATTATCAATACGTGAAAAAAGATCAAAAATCTTATGAATATCCTGAGGCGGAATGCCAATCCCCTGATCAATAATCGAAATAAGTGCGCTAGATCGTTTTCGTTTCAGTTCGATCTTCACAGTTTTATGTGCGCCCGTGTACTTGTGGGCATTATCAAGCAGATTTTCTATGGCCATACGAATTTGATCACTATCGATGTAACAGTACACCTTATCGTAGGTTGGCTTAAAAACAAGCCGCTGCTTTTTAGTTTGGTATTTACCGGCATGTTCGTCTCGTATTTGACGCAGGAGCGCAACAAGATCCGTCCGCGCCGGCTTCATATCGATATGACCAGAATCTATTCGAGCAATATTTAGCAGGTCGTTGATAATAGAAATTTGACGCTCATTACTGTCATAAATTGTTTTCAAGAAAGCTTGCTGCTTTTCAGTAACCTCACCCGCATACCCCTCCGCAAGCATGGTGGTATATTGCTTGACGATTGTTGCCGGTGTACGAAGTTGATGTGAAGTCACTGCCACAAAGTCATTCTTGGCCTTTTCAAGGAGTTTAGCTTCCGTTATGTCGCGTGCCGTCCCGATCATATGCGTCACCGCTCCGCTGTCGTCTGCGTAAGACTGCCCGTTACTTCTGATATAGCGCACCTCACCACTTGGCAAAACCACTCGATGACTAAAAGAAAAAACCGTCTCTTCCTTGGAGGCATGTTGAATTTCTCGTAAAGCATTCTGGCGATCATCAGGATGAATATACTCTAGATACTCAGCAAACGTAACTGACTCCGATGTCTTCTCAACCCCAAAGATATCAAACAGCTCGTCTGACCATGTCACAACATCTTGGTCTTTTTTCCATTCCCAGCTACCAAACTTGGCAATTGCCTGCGCACGAAGCAATTCATTTAGTCGCTGAGTAGCGAGTTGCTCCTTACTAATAAGCAGTCGCGCCAAGAAATCAACCGTCGCACCAATGATAATAAATAGAATATTAAAGAAGATAATAGTATTAATGACGCCATCAACGTTCGTTTGACTACGAGGATCATATGAGGAAAGTGAAGGAAATAAGCCAACATAATTACAGATAAGTAATGCGTCATAGGCAACGATGGATAAAAGTACAAGGGCATAGACGCCCATGCGCCCAAAGATACCGGCAGACATCACAATAGGCAGCACGTACATGATGATACTGCGACTCTCGATACCACCCTTGGTGTAAATAAAATAAGTAATAAGAGCAATATCAATACTAAATATTGCCGCCGTAAACACTTGCAGTGACCTGCCTTTTTTAAAGACATAACTCAGCCCATAAAAAAGAAGATTAGTCAGCAGTGCTACCCCACCCACAATACTATCATGAATGAGCTGACTGCTTAGTCCTTCTGGGAGGTAGAGCGAAATAAGCCCCGGCAAAATAACTGCAAGTAAAATAAACCAACGTAAATATATGTACCAACGCGTACGAACAACAAGATCATCAAGCGACAAGAAGACATTATTTGCCACGTCAGCAGGAGACGTCATGGACTTATTCAACTTTCTTAGCCCGCACTCCAAGCGGCCACTGCCCCCAGCTCACCCAGCCAACCATACCGGCGAGGATAACAAACAGGCCGACAAGCCACCAAGCCGGTGTTACGGGAATTGTTGCCCCGAGCACGCCACTGTTCGTAACGGCGTTTGTCGTCATTAGTTCATACACGGATAGCTTGAGCCACGTCAGCACGACAAACCAGCCAGCGAGCATACTAATCACTCGCATTGCTGGACTGAGGCGCATTGCAAGTAGGAATGGTACTGCTAGAACTTCCCCTGTCACAATTAACGCAGCCAGTAAAGTGGCAAAGGGATGTCCACCAGGCAACCACAGACTGGCTATCACCTGCGGAAAATCCTCAAAGCTATATAACTGTGCCACCGCTAGGGCGACAAAGACGGCGGCTACGGCAATACTTGCAATTTGAATAGTAAAGGTTTTCGGAGCTGCAGGCGGAGTTGTGTGAACGAAAAATCTCATACTGCTTAGTATACGCTTGTCACCGTTGACAAGAAAGTGTTGTCATTTTAAATATTATGCTTGCGCTTTAAGAATAAGTAACGTATTGTACTAAACAGCGAACGTTACAAAAACAAACATAAACTCCAAAAACATATGTTGTGACACATCGCTCTACGATAATCCACCACAACCGAAAATACCTCGATATGATCGAGGTATTTTCATATCTTGACGCCATCTACCCTATTCAGCTTTGAATGAATTTTCCGCTCGCCACTTCGCAATTGCCGCGTGATTACCACTTAGCAAAACTTCTGGCACTTTCATGCCACGAAAGTCTTCGGGACGAGTGTACTGCGGAAACTCGAGCGTCTCGCCGTCGCTAAAGCTTTCAATCTCAGCACTAGCCTCACCCCCAAGCACACCAGGAATAAGTCGAACAATACTATCAATAATAGTCATTGCCGGGAGTTCACCACCAGTAAGTACGTAATCTCCAACGCTAATCTGTTGATCGACGAGTGTCACAATACGCTCATCATATCCCTCATAGCGGCCACAGATAAAGATATAGCCATGATCGCTGTCGGCGTAGCTTTGAGCCGTTGCCTGCTTCCAGCGCTGCCCACGTGGGGTCATAAGGAGCACCTTTGCAGTTGGATCGTTTTGTTTCGCCTGTTCAACTGCGGCAAATAAAGGTTCTGGCTTGAGGAGCATACCATCTCCACCGCCATATGGGGTGTCGTCAACCGTGCGGCGAGGACCGAGCCCGAATGTGCGCAGGTCAATCATTGTAAATGCTGCCGCACCCTTATCTTGCGCCTTCCACATCATGGAGTTATTAAGCACGCCATCAAACATCTCTGGAAAGAGGGTAATCACTTGTATCTTTTTCATCTGTTACTAGTGTATGTCAGATTGACTTTTTTGTCTATATATTATAAAGATGACAATGTTTATTCAATTATGCAAGTCGACGCACAAACCGGAATGTATTATAGTAAGTAATGGATTCATACACTGATTCTCGTACCTTTGAAAGGCGGATGCAATGCACTACACCACCTATCGCGTCGCACTACACGAACCATGCCGCAGCACGCCACGAGAGCTAACCTCAACCACTCAAGCTGGCCTTTTACAGCAAGTGAGACTGAGGGTTAACTTTTTAGATGTCGAGTTCACCAAAGCGCGACTACCTGCCATTTTAAATACCTGTTTATTTACCTTGCTGACTGCATTAGACATTATTACCTTACTCTTCGCTATCAACACTGCAGCCTTTGTGGTTTGGATCGTCGCAACGATCATCCTCACTCTTGTAACCATCATGTATCGAAAATTTTCTCCCATTGGCCAGGTTTCTCTCACCCACGTCTATTACTACTGGCGCTGCCGAGAGATATGGCGCGTTGAACTCGCCAGACGCTGTGCTGCGGACGAACGATCAGCGATAGACGGATGGTACTAACCTCGCAATCCGCCCCGCCTAGCCCACATGAAGAAGCTCGCTGAAGTGCCTCGTGCATTTTACGCTCGCAGCCTTCAGTGGGCTTTCTTCATGCTTACGGTTAAGGTATACTATGTATAACTATGGAGTTCGAGGACAATAGGCCGGTGAGCGACGATGATCGTCGACTTGCTGAAGCGAAAAAACTAATCTTGCAGCCAATACATTTGGATGTTGTTCCTGACGAGCCTGCCGACTCTATGGTTGCCGCGCGCCACCTAACGGAGCCTGCTATAGGCAACATGCTTAATGATACTGAAGAGAGCTCTTCACGCGTCCTCCCGACTCGCAGCCTCGCCGTTACTCGCCCGCTAGCAAAGCTGCAGCCATACAAATTGCTTATTGGCGTCAGTGCCGGCGCCATTGCCTTTAGTAGCCTCGCCGTCATCGCACTACTGAAATAACAGTTTAATGCAAACCTACGGCATTTACTGCTGAAATCACGAAACCCACCATTGCTGGTGGGTTAATTTCGTGACACATATAAAGCTCTCAACATTTTATGTAATTGTTGCTCGCAAAAGCTTCTGTTTCTCGCAGTTCAAGAGTTGTTCTGAACTGTTTATGATTATATATCTAGGTCGTCTAGTTCCGCAAGCTCTTTTCGAGTGTTTCTTGCGAGATCAGAGCCGTTATCCACAGCTTCATCTGTTGAGTTATTCACAGCCTCGACAACATGGGTTTGCTGTGTCGCAGCATACTCACTATGATCGTCATCATTATTAACAATCTTCAAGTTGTAGCGAGCATTATTCTTCGTTCCAAGGGCACGAAGTAACGTGCGTAAACTTTGGGCAGTTACGCCACGCTTGCCAATCACGCGACCTAAGTCTTCGGGATTAACGGTAAGTGTCAGGAGCACTCCTTTTTCGTCAATCACACGTTCAACGATAACATCATCCGGGTTACCTACTAATGATTTAACTATATACTCTATGAATTGCTGGTCTATGGTCGACATACGTCCTCCTAAGTGACAATCGGTTCGATTCGATGAATTTCGGGCGTCTCACACGACACTATAAAGTGCCACTCTTTATATTATTGCTACCTTTCATTGTAGCATGTTGTAGATGTTACGTATACTTTATATAGCAAGTGTGACCATTATCACACTAGCTCTACATTCTATATGAAACGCTCATTCTACGGGGTTAAACTAATAAAAAACACCCGCACTGTGGCGGGTGTTTTTCGTAAAGGAAGTTTACTCAGCTGATTCTTCAGCAACTTCTTCTTTTGGCTGGTTCTTGCGGAGCTTCTCTGCGTTGCGAATAGTCTTCGCCTTTGGAGCTGCAACTTTTACCCAGTTAGGAAGCTTGACGCCTGCATCCTTAAGTAGTTTTACAACACGAGGTGTTGGCTGTGCACCGTTATCAAGGTACTTCTGTGCAAGTTCAACTTGAACATTAGCATCCTTAGTGTGCGGGTTGTAGCTACCAACATAAGCGACTACACGACCACTTGATGGGTGACGTTGTGATTCTTGAACGGCAAGACGATACACTGGGTATCCTTTACGGCCGACACGTTGCAAACGAATTGCGAGCATAAAATTTAAACTTCCTTTACTTCACTCTTAAATCTAATCGTAGAAT